>Ga0315291_10000209_pt1 | contig 73559 bp, 64 predicted proteins | sample YL17G12_20_MG_FD_203070 | JGI IMG/M metagenome (GOLD analysis project Ga0315291, IMG submission 203070) | Sediment microbial communities from Yellowstone Lake, YNP, Wyoming, USA - YL17G12_20 | ecosystem: Environmental > Aquatic > Freshwater > Lake > Sediment | place: USA: Wyoming | collected... | reverse complement strand
CACGGCCAGTTCCCTGACTGTGTACTTTACACGCAGCGGCACAGCCATCTTTGGCGCTGCCGGCGATTATACTTTGAGTACGCTACTGGCCACATCGGTTGTAATACCAATTGGCCAGCCGTCTGTAGATATAACGGTCACTCCGGTGAACAATTCCCTTGCCGAACCAAATGAGACGGTTATTCTGACTCTGGCGGCGAATGCGGCTTATGTTCTTACCGCGACAATTTCGGAACGTACCGCGACTGTGACTATTGCAGACAACGAGCCGACTGTGAGTATCACGGCGTTTGACAGTCAGGCAGCCGAGACAGTTGCTGGCGAGACTGCGAACCCGGGTGTCTTCAGGATAAGCCGTGCGGATGGCAGCACGGCCGGTCCCCTGACTGTGTACTTTACACGCAGCGGCACAGCCCTGTATAGTTCTGACTATACACTTAACATCGGTACAGCAATATCGGCGATTATACCGGCTGACGCAAACCATGTGGACATCACGGTCACGCCGGTGGACAATCTCCTGTACGAGCCGAATGAGACGGTTATTCTGACTCTGGCGGCAAATGCGACTTACAATCTTACCCCGACCGTTCCCCAGCGTACTGCGACTGTAACTATTGCAGACAACAATGACGTAGCTACTTGGACTGGTACATGGTACAATGATGGATCAAGTGGCAGCTTTACCATAAACTTGAAAAGCAACAACACTTTAACCGGAACTTTTCAATCGTTGGAACCGTCAGGAATAGTTACTTTACCTCTCAGCGGTACATATTCTTACAATTCCACAAATAGTGTCTTCGCTTTTCAAAGTCACGGCACAATAACAATTCAAGGGTACTACAGCACTAAATATCTTATTAATGGTAGTGGACATGCAAATATAAATAATCTGAGCGGTGACTACTGGCTTACGTCTTACTATTACAATGGATCTTGGGTGTTACTGATTGATAATGAACCTGGTACATGGGTAGTAACCCATCCGTAGAGCGCGTTTATACGATTAAAAGTATACAAAAGTTTTTCATAGGCCTATAATGATTTTGAGCGTTGGGTACGAGAATTCATGGTTATATTTCATACTATGAATCCCGTTAGAAATTGAGTATCAACGGGATAACAGTTAAAAATATGAGTTTTAAAAATATAAAAGGATTTCTAACGGGATGAATGTCAGAAATGCTACGGTTAAGGATGTTGAGGCGGTTTATTCGCTGATAAGCTACTATGCCCAGCTTGACAAGATGCTGTTCAGGTCGAAGGCATATATCTTTGACAATTTGCAGATGTTCAGTGTGGCCCAGGTCGACGGCAAGGTTGTCGGCTGCTGTGCATTACAGGTAATCTGGTCTGACCTTGCGGAGATAAAATCCCTTGCCGTTATGGATGAATATAAGAACAGAGGAATCGGCAAAGCACTACTCGAAAATGCTGTGGGGTGGGCCAAAAACCTTGGAGTTGATAAAGTTTTCGCATTGACTCTCGAACCGGCTTTTTTCGAAAAACAGGGTTTTGTGATTGTAGATAAGAAAACACTTCCTATGAAGGTCTGGAGCGATTGTGCCCGCTGTCCAAAACAGGATAACTGCGATGAGACGGCGGTAGAGAAAATACTCGGGTAGCGTTGAACGGTTGCGATGCTCGTTTCGTCTATCGTCATACGGTTGTGTCTTAAACAACGTTCTACGATTGACGCAACCGAAACGAGTTGCGCAACCGTAAGACGATGTAATTTCTACCCGACTTGTCTTCTTTCGAAAAGTGCTATTGCAATCAGGATAAAAGCTGTAGTGTAAAGAACCCCATAAATGCCGCAGGAGGCTATGTAACCGACTGTTATTTTGCTGCTCTGCTCGTAAATGGCATCGCTAATCCAGAATACCTGAAGGCTGGGGACGAGGATTTTGCCGATTTTCGCCCACAGGTGGCTTTCGGCAAATCTTCCAAACACATAATCACTTATAAGGCCGAGGAGAAACAGGCCTATACAACAGCTCAGGGTTACAAGGACATTGAAGCGTGCCGAGAACATCAGAGCCGCTGCGGTTAAGATAAAAAGTGCAATCAAGAGTAATATTGAGCCATAGATGTCAAATGAATTAATCCCGTTTCCGGCAGGATTGAATTTCCAGTTCCGGTCGATAAGGAGGAGAAACACGATGGTCATTGTCGCAAAAATCGAAATCAAGACTATTGCCGTTGAGGTGAATTTCCAGTCATAAGAGTAGTTCAGAAAAGCAGTTATAGCAAGTGAAAGGCCTATGGTAATAGCAGCCGATGTGATAACAGTCATATCGTGAGTGTCAGAGGCTGTCGATAGCACACCGTGGCGTATTGTCATTAGCATAGCGATAGTGAAGATATAATGGGCCAGGATAACGGCGGCTACTGTGCCTATGAATTTTCCGAGGATAAAAATATACCGCGGCACCGGCTTGGAAAGGGTGGTCAGGATAGTTTTTGTTTCAATTTCCTCTGTAATGGCTGCGGAGGCGGAAAAAGTTGCTATGAACAAACCGGCGATAAAGAGCGTAGATAACCCTAATTCTCTCAAAAGCTTATTATCATCTTCCATGGTGTACATTGTCAACGACGGACTGATAAAGAAAAGGAACACAGCAGCGGCAACAATAACCGCATAAACCGGCTGTCGAATTGTCTCAATGAAGGTGTTTTTTGCTATTGAAAACAGTTTATAGAACATTTTTTTGTGATATTTGGTTTTAAATCGAAATTTCAAATCATACAGGAAGTTTGCCGATTATATTAACTCCTTTTATACTTGTAGTAAAGCGACTTTTTTATATACTTTGGCAGTGGGTTTAAGGTTTTTGTAAAACGATATAAATTTTAAGGAATATAGGGAAACAATAGTGATGCAGACAGATGCGAAAAAGGCAGGGCTTGTAAGCCTTGCGGCACTTGTTTTAAGCGCGGTATTTTTTCTCGGCAGTTTCATTTTAAGCAGAGTAACTGCCTGTTTTCCCTTATATGCGCTTAGCTGGCAAATACTCGCAGGGGCGGTAATCTGGGCCGTTCTTGCGGTTCAGTTCTATCAAAAAGCACTGGCCGAGCAGGAAAAACTCGATATGGCTCAGCTTCAGCTTGGCAGCGGCGATACGATATTTGAGGCGCAAAAGAACCATAGCGAGCTTTTTGCAGTCGCTCAGAACAGATTAAGAATCTTTGAAAAGTGGATTCTGCCTGTTTTTTCCGTTCTTATAGCCGCGTACGAAATAGTAATGGGTGCGGTGTTTATAAGGTATCTTCTGCGGCGTCAGGAGGCTTATGAGCCGAGTCATTTGCTTCTCGGAGCGGTGCTGACTGTTTCTATCGCTTTTTTGAGTTTTCTTTTTGCTCTGTTTGCTACGGGACTATCCCGTCAGCAGCAATGGCGGCCTCTGCGTGTAGGAGGAAGTTATTTACTTGCCATAGCGATTTTGTCATTTGCCATCGCCTGCGGGATGGCTTTTGCTCAATTTAAGGTGCTGGTGCTTCTGGCTGTTCTCGACTGGATTGTGCCGATAGTGATTGGCGTTCTCGGACTCGAAACGGCTCTTAATTTTGTGCTTGATATATACAGGCCGAGATTGAAAGACCAATACAGCAGCGCCGCTTTTGACAGCAGGCTGCTGGCGATACTCGCATCGCCTGGGAATATTTTACAGACTGCCGCAAGCGCCATCGACTATCAGTTCGGTTTTAAGGTATCGCAGACGTGGTTTTACAAGATAATGGAGCAGGCGGTAGTGCCGTTGATAATTGTTTCGGCGGTGATACTTTATTTTTTGAGTTGTATTGTAATTGTCGGGCCCGGGTCGGAAGCGATAATTGAGCATTTCGGCTCCGCATTTGATTCGCAGGGCAATGTTCGGCTCATCGGACCGGGACTTACCTTCAAGCTGCCGTGGCCTTTTGAGACGGCAAAAAAATTTCCGACAAAGGAAATTCAGGAGATACATATAGGTTATGTGCCTGAAGATGACCCTGATAAACAAAAGGCCGCTCTGCTCTGGGGTAAAGAACATTACAAAGCGGAGTACAATCTTCTTGTTGCCACGGAAAGTATCAGTTCACAGGAAAAAGGTGCGGTGCCCGTAAGTATTATAAGAGCGGCTATTCCCGTTCAGTATCGTGTGGTGGATTTATACAAATATCTTTACGGACACGGCGACAGTCGAAAGGTTCTTGAGACTTTATGTTATCGCGAGGTAATCAAATTTGCCGCCGGCGCCAGAATCGAGCCCGAATCTGAGAGCGGAGGCGATGAAGAAAGTCTGCTGGGGGCAGGCAGGGCAAAGGCTGCCGCAGAACTTGTCGAGATAATCCAGAAGGAGGCCGACCAGATGGGCCTTGGGGTCGAGATAGTCTTCATGGGTCTGCAGGGTTTTCATCCTCCGCCTGAGGTATCGCAGGATTTTCAGGCGGTCATAGGCGCCGTTCAGAAAAAGCAGGCCGCTATTCTTGAGGCTATTGCCGAAAGAGACAAGCTCTTTACGACCAATGTCGGTTCGGTCAAACAGGCCGAGACTCTTTACGAACTTGCGGAAAAATACATGCAGGCAAAACAGGCCGGCAAGAAGCAACAGCAGCAGACAGATAAAATCAAGATAGAACTTGATAGTGCCTTTTCTCAAGCCAGCGGCCAGTTATTTGCCAAGCTTCGCCAGGCACAGAGTTACGCCTATGAGAAAGCCACGCTGGCCAAAGCGACCGGCAAAAGGTTCGGCCAGCAACTTGAGGCTTATCGAGCTTCGAAGCAGATTTATAAACATGAATTGAAGATGGGTATGCTGGAGGAGGCCCTTGAAAAAATCAGAAAATATATCGTTGTGGCTGAGGGCGATAAGCAGGTAACGATAATAGACCTTCAGGAAAAACTTGTGCCGAGCCTGTATGATATCGAGCCGGTTAAAGGACAGTAGGGAATATTGAATGATGAAGTTTAAGGATTTTAAGGATAGGGCGAAATGAAAAATTTTGCGGTTATAATTCTTGTTGTTTTGATTGTTGCAGTCATGCTGCTTTATCTTGTATCGTTTCAGGTTCGCCAGGCGGAGTCGGCGCTGGTTTTGACGTTTGGCGAGCCTACACGCCAGATTACAGAGCCTGGCTGGAACTGGAAATGGCCCGCCCCGGTTCAGACGCTGGTGAAATATGATTCAAGACCTACGCTTTTTGAAGGTGTTGAGGAGGAGACGACAACAAAAGGCAGTGAGCCGATAATCGTGCAGAGTTATATCATCTGGCGAATAGCTGAACCCAAAAAGTTCCGCGAGGCTGTGAGGGACCCCGAAGGAGCCGAAAAGCTTCTCAGAAGCCGGCTTCGGGACGCCCAGAACAATGTGGTCGGCAGACACTATTTCAGTGAGTTTGTAAATACCGACCGTACACAGATAAAGTTTGGCGATATTGAAACTGAAATGGCTGATGTGCTTGCCGGTCCTGTAAAGGATGCATACGGCATAAAGGTTGAATCCGTCGGTATAAAGATGCTCAAGGTAAGTGAGAAGGTTACCGAGGATGTCTTTGCGAGGATGAAGGCCGACAGGAAGCGCAAAACCGAGGCAACTCTTGCCCAGGGCAATGCCGAGGCGATGCGGATTAAGAGCGATGCGGACTCGAAGATTACCGAACTTCTGGCAGCAGCGGAAGCGAGGGCAAAGGCGATACGCGGCAGCGGCGACGCCGAGGCCGCTCAGTATTACAAGATGCTGGAGGCCGACCCTGAATTTGCGATGTTCCTTCGTGAGATTGAAACGCTGAAAAAGACGCTCAAGGAACGTACAACGGTAGTTCTGCCTGCCGATGCGGAGCCATTTAAGCTCCTCAAGCAGATGCCGCAGATTGAGCCTAAACAATAATAATCGGGAATAATATGAGTGCGATTCAAAATCACAGCCGTAATAAAACAAGTTCACAGGCTGCTATTGCGGCCGGCGAACTCGATGCGGGCGGCAGGAGCCTTGCTGATGCCCTGCGAATCAGCTTCTTTGTTCTGAAGATTGTAATGGTTGTGCTTGTGATACTGTTTTTCGGTTCAGGTGTTTTTACGGTTGGGCCTGATGAGCAGGCAATGGTTTTAAGATTCGGCCGAATACGCGGTGATACCACCGAGAAAAGGATACTTAGGCCGGGTCTGCACTGGGCTGTGCCTTATCCGATAGAGAAAGTGATAAAGTTTTCGGGTAAAAATACCGTCCAGCGGGTAGTAATAGATACATTCTGGTACGATGAAACAAAAAAAATGGCTCCACAATCGCTCGACCCTGTGATGGATGGTTATTGCATTACGCGGAATGATACCGTAGCGGATTTGAAAGGAGGCAGCGATTATAACATCGTGCATTCGAAGTGGCTTCTAACTTACAAGATTTCCGACTGTGAGCTGTTTTTCAAAAATGTTTATGTAAAGCCTGCGCCGGCCGGTCAGAATTATATTGATGTGATATCACAGAGTGTCGAACCTTTTTTAAAGGCGATTGCCTGTGATGCAATTGTTACCACGATGGTCCAGTTCAGCATAGACGAGGCGATAAAGAGCGATGCTCAGATAAGCCGACAGGCCCAGAAACTTCTGCAGAAAAGACTTGATGGAATAGAAAGCGGTATAGAAGTTGATTCGATGCAGATTACACAGATTACCTGGCCTCGACAGGTGGAAGATGCCTTCATTGCATCGATAAAGGCGAGCAATGAGGCTGACAAGTTCATCCGCGAAGCAAAAGGTTATGCCGAGAGCAAAATCAATGAGGCCGGCGGCATCGAAATAATCAATGCTCTGTCCGACCCGAATGTAACAGAACAGCAGATGGAATATTTGCTGGTAAATGCTTCCGGGCAGGTTCGCCAGACAATATCGGAAGCGAAGGCTTACCGAACAGAGGTGGTTGAATCTGCAAAGGCAAATGCCGATTATTTTGCAAAACTTCTGCCTGAATACCGTAAAAGACCCAAGCTTGTGCTTGAAAGGATTTATCAGGAGGCGATGGAAGACATTCTGAGCCATACTCAGGAGACTATAATAGTACAGAGCAGCTCAGGCGTGAAAAGCACGGAGTTCAGGGTTATGGTAAACAGAGACCCGATGCTGGGAAAAGAGAAAAAACAGGAAAAGAAGTAGAATAACGAAGTTAAAGAATACGGAAAATGGCACATAGAGCATTGAATTTGACGGCACATGAGGTAGATGCAGAAAAGACGCGTCGCAGGCAGGTAACGGTCAGTCTGGCGCTGGCAGGCACGCTTCTTGGCGGGACGCTTCTTTTTAATAGTCTGCTTTCGCCGATTTTTTACGGCAGGGGGACGGAAGTCAGCCAGATACTTGCCATGCTCGCAGCGATACTGCTGGGAGCGCCGGTTGTTATCCATTCGATAAAATCTGTTATAAAAAACCAGATGCACATGGATGAGCTGGTTGCTCTGGCGATAATTGCCGCCTTTGCTACCGGTGATTATGTCGCGGCCAGCATTGTGGCATTTTTCCTGCTGCTCAGTGAGCTTGTCGAAACAAGGACAGCACTCGGTGCAAGAGCCGCTATTGAATCGCTGATAAAACTTACTCCGACAAAGGCTTGTCTTGTTGAGCGCAACGGCGAGGAAAAGGAAATCAATGCCGGCCGATTAAGCAGAGGCGATATAATTCGTGTAAAACCCGGCGATAACGTCGCAGCCGACGGCGAAGTCATAACCGGTTTGAGTTCCGTAAACGAGGCGACGATAACAGGTGAATCTCTTCCTGTTGACAAGGTTCCCGGAATGCAGGTTTTTGCCGGCACCAGCAACCTTACCGGCGTTCTCGATATCAGGGTAACCCGCATCGGTGAGGATACCACGCTGGGCAAGGTTCAGTCCCTTATACTGCAGGCTGAACAGACCAAAATACCAATAATGCGGATTATCGACAGGTATGTGAAGTGGTATATACCGACGATATTGATGATATCGGCGATAATATGGTTTTTTACACGGGATATAAATCGTGCGATAGGTGCGATTGTCGTTTCCTGCCCCTGTGCGCTGATACTTGCCACGCCTACGGCGATGGTCGCGGCATTGTCGGCTTCTGCAAGGCTCGGTATCCTGATAAAGAAGGTTGCCGACCTCGAGCTTGCCGGCAGGATAACCGCGATGGTATTTGACAAGACCGGAACTCTTACCACAGGCCAGCTTTATGTGACCAAGCTTACGCCTGCCGATGGCGTCGAGCCGGCAGAGCTTTTAAAACTTGCGGCTTCAGCAGAGCAGATGAGCAAACACCCGGCCGCCCGGGCCCTGCAGACAGTTGCAAAAGAAGCTAATCTGATACTTTCAAGTGCAGATAATTTTGCCGAGACGCCGGGTAAGGGCGTTTCTGCTAAAGTTAATGGTATAAGAGTTTTGGTAGGCAGGGATACATTTTTGCATGAGCAGAATATTGACACATCGGTTATTCCTGACCCTTCGCTGCATGAAGAACAGGGTTTCAGCACTTTGTATGTTGCTTCGGGCTCGAAGTGCATCGGCTGGATAGGCTTGCAGGACAAGACAAGGCCGGAGGCCAGACAGGCGGTCGACCAGTTGCTCGACGTGGGCATAAAGCGTTTTACCATGCTCACCGGTGACAGAGAAGAGGTTGCCCGGCGGGTCGCAGTGGAGCTTGGCTGTACGGATGTAAAAGCCAAATGTCTGCCACAGGACAAACTTGCGATAGTTGAACGAATGAAAAAAGACGGCCATGTTGTGGCAGTAGTTGGTGATGGTATTAATGACGCCCCTGCACTTGCGAGCGGCGACCTCGGAATAGCGATGGGAGCTGCCGGCAGCGATGTAGCCATAAATTCAGCGTCCATAGCGCTGATGAGCAACGATTTGAAAAGGCTGCCGTTTCTGGTCAGGCTGTCTCGCAAAACAAGAGCTGTCATCAATCAGAATCTTCTTTTCGGTGTTCTGTTTATAATTCTTGGCGTGTCGGCATCGGCGGCAGGCTGGCTGCCGTTGATTTACGCTGCCGTGCTGCACTTTACCGGTTCGCTTGTCGTAGTTTTCAACAGCGCCAGGCTTGTGCGTTTTGGTGAAGAGCTCCAGCCGCACGGCGAAACAGAACAGTTGAACAGGTGAGCAGTAGAACAGTGGAAAGAATATAGAATATCGAATTTAGAATAACGAATATCGAAGGAATTAAAAACCTTCTTACTTCGAAATTCAATATTCAGTATTCGATATTCTTCCATGATTTCCGAAAATAAAGGGCAGGAAACTTTTCATAATTTTCGAGAGGGTAATTTGGCTGCAAGAGACGGTCAATTTGCGGTTGAGACGTTTTCGCTGACGAAGATTTTTAGCGACTGGTGGGGTCGCAGCAGGGTCGTTGCGGTTGAGGATTTGAATCTCAAGGTCAGGCGCAATGAGGTGTTCGGACTTCTTGGTCCGAACGGCTCCGGTAAAACGACGGTCTTAAAAATGCTGCTCGGTCTGCTCCATCCGACAAGGGGCAAGGCGATTGTTCTCGGCGGTGACGGCAGGAATCCCAAAATAAGCGCTAAGATTGGTTTTCTGACTGAAGAGTCGTATTTATATCCGTATCTGAATGCTCGTGAGACGCTTGATTTTTACGGCAGACTGTTCGGTTTGAGTTCGCGTCTGCGAAGAGCGCGAGTCGATGCGCTGCTGGATATGGTCGGCCTTTCAGGTATGGCTAACCGGCCCGTAGGCACGTTTTCAAAGGGTATGGCGCGCAGAATAGGTCTTGCACAGGCATTGATAAATGACCCTGAGCTTCTGATACTCGATGAACCGACAAGCGGCCTCGACCCTATCGGCACAAAACAGATAAAGGATTTGATAGTAGAGCTTGCAAAGCGGGGCAAAACCGTGCTTTTGTGCAGTCATCTGCTCGCGGATGCCGAGGAGGTTTGCGACAGGATAGCGATACTTTACGGCGGACATATGCAGCGTCAGGGCAGTGTCGATGAGCTTCTCAAGCAAATGGATAAAAGACAGATTACAACGGATGTTTTAAATGCCGATGCGATTGAGAAGATTAAACAAATTATTGAGAACCAGGGCAGCAGTTTTGAGATAACTGAGCCTATGCAGAGGCTTGAGTCGTTCTTTATAGACATAGTAAGACAGGCACAGCGTGAAAAACGGCCGACAAGCGGAGTAGTGAATCGAATGGAGGCCACGGCTGCCGAAAGGACTGCCGCTGTGTCGGATGTGCTTGACAGGCTTGTTGCCGCCAAAGTCGGGCCTGACAAATCGGCAGAGCCGAAAAAGACTGTAGAGTCGATAGAGCTCAAGCCGGATGAGGATGTTTTAAGCAGGCTTACTGAAGATGAGCAAAAAAGTACCGAACCGCTGCAGCAGCAAAGCAAAGAGCGACAGGATGACGCACAGAAACAGCAGGATGTCAGGAAAGGGCTTCTTGATGAGCTTGTAGGCGGTCAGGATTCAGCGGAGCAGCAAAAATCTGACCGTAACGACGGCAAGCGGTCGGGGGATGATAAAAATGGGTAGAATCTGGGCTGTCGCCAGAAACACCTTTGTCTCTTCGATGAGGATGAAGACCGCAATAGTGTTTATGCTGCTGCTGATTATACTTTTGCCGATATTGAGTATGACAAGCACCGGTGACGGCACTGCCATGGGACGCGTTCAGAGCTTTATAAGTTATGGACTTGGGCTGGTTGCGTTTCTGCTTTCAGTTCTTACTATTATAGTTTCCTGTTACACTCTAAGCAGCGATATAAAGCATAAACAAATTTATACGGTTGTTACAAAGCCTATAAGGCGTTTTGAGCTGATTATCGGCAAGGTTCTGGGAGTGATAGTTCTCGATGTGCTGCTGTTATTTGTGTTCTCATCGATAATTTACGCACTTACTCTGCAGATGCCGCATTTTACGAAAGCCGATGAAGCTGAACTTGCCCGGCTGGACAATGAGTTCTTTACTGCAAGAGCATCTCTTAAAATGAACCTTGACGCTCAGGCCATAGAAAGCCGTGTGCGCCAGGCTTATGACGAGCTTAAACGTACCGGTCAGCTTAGTGAATCGCGCAGCAGAGAAGAGATACTTTCGGAATTGCGTGATGCCGAAAAGTTCAGCAGACATTCCGCGGGACCCGGCGGGACGGTTTTATGGGAGTTTGAGGGCGTTAAGCCTTTCGATGCGAATGAAAGCATTTTTATACGTTTTAAGTTCAACGCCTCTCAGACGCCGCCGGACAAGAATATTTATGGCGTCTGGTATGTAGGAGATTATCGGCAGATAAAATACGGCCAGTCCCGGATGCAGACGCCGATTTATACTCTCCCGCGCAAGAATATAGTCGGCTCCCTGCATGAATTTGAAGTTCCTGCCGATGCGGTAGCCGGCGACGGCTATCTTGCCGTGGTTTTTTATAACGACCCGATGAACGAAACAACGGTGATATTTCCTGTTGAGGACGGTTTTGAGGTTCTTTACAAGGCAGGCAGTTTCGGAGGCAATTTTCTCCGTGCAGTGCTGATTATATTTTCAAGGCTTGTATTTCTGGCTGCTCTCGGCGTTTCGCTATCAACCTGGCTTGGTTTTCCGGTGGCGGTTCTTTGCTGTTTTACGGTGTTTTTCACAGGTGTTATCAACGGTTTTGTCGTACAGTCTTTTAATTATCTTGGTCAGAATGCAGCGATATTTTACAAATACGTGATAAAGCCCTTAATATGGCTGCTGCCCAAGTTTGATGAGAGTTTCAATGTCAATAGATATATAATCGATGCCAGGCTGATAAGGTATGGCTTTCTGGCTCTTGCTGTCGGTGCTCTTGCAATAAAATCATTGATTTTGCTTCTGGCGGGATTTTTTATTTTTGCAAAACGCGAAATAGCAAAAGTTATAGTCTGAACTGATATATGCGGTTTAAAACCTTTATTATTTGCTTATTGTGTTTGGTTGTCGCGGCAGGTCTGTTTTTTTTAGGTTCTCTCAGGCTCGATAAAATAAATGCACAGCGCAGCCAGATGAAGCTGATAATGAATGAGCCGCTTGAAAATGCGCCTCCTTCACTTGCCTTTGCAACGGTAGCGCTTGGGGCATTTCGTGGTCTTGTGGTGGATATACTCTGGATACGAGCGGACCAGCTGAAGGAAGAGGGCAAGTTTTTTGACGCAAAGCAGCTTGCCGAGTGGATAACTCTTCTGCAGCCGAGGTTTGCCTCAGTATGGGATTTTCATGCATGGAATATGGCTTATAATATTTCAGTTGCGATTCCGGCAAGCCGGCCCGGCGAGCGATGGCAGTGGGTCAAAAACGGCTATGAACTTCTGCGCGACAGGGGCATAGAAAAAAATCCTCACAGCATAGTGCTTTATCGTTCTCTTGCGTGGATATTTCAGCACAAAATAGGCGATATAATGGACGATGCTCACAAGTATTACAAACTTCAGCTTTATCATGCTATGCAGCCTCTGCTTGGTCCGCAGACGCAGGAGTATTATAAAGCCCTTGCGGATTCGCCCGGAAAGCTTGAGGACATGCTGCGGAAACCTGATGTGGCAAAGTTTTTAAATGAATTGGCTTTAGCTGACAGCTCCTTTGCGAAACCCGCCCAGCTTGTCGATAATTATCTTTCTCTCAGACAGCAGCCGCAGCGTTTTTCGCAGCAGGCCTTTGCAGTTGTTGATAGTTTCCGCGGCACAAAGACGCTCGAGGAGTTTGATACTTTCGCAAAAGCGTATTATCTGCGACACACATGGAAGCTCGAGCCGCAGCTTATGGTTCAGTTGAATGAAAAGTACGGTCCGATTGACTATAAGGACCCAAATAAGGTGTTACCGCTGAACTGGGAGCATCCTGATGCTCATGCTATCTACTGGGCGGCGCTTGGTCTGCAAAGGGCATCCGGAAAAGAGTACTCGATAGACGAACTTAACACCGATAGAATTGTCTTTCACAGCATTCAGAATCTTTACAGAAGGGGCAAAATGATTGTTTATACCTCGCGGATACCGGCAGAGAATGACCCTTGTAATATCATAGAGCGGGAAAGTGTGTTTCTGTTTCCTGACCTGCGAATGTTTGACAGGTATGACCAGGCGTTGAGGGCGCTTACGGAAAAGTACGCCGAGCTTGAGGGCAATGTGGAAAGTCTCCAGAATGCTCATCGTAATATGCTCAAGCATGCGATATTGTTGTTTTATCAGGCCGGTCACATGGACAAGGCCATAGAGATTTACAATACGCTGCGAAAGGAATATCCGCAGGACACGGATGTGCATGTCTCGCTTGCTGAATATGTAAGAACCAGATTTATTAACGAACTTGCATCGATAGGTATAAACGATGCCGCCGAGATTATAACACTTATGCTGCAGGAGACGTATTATCGATATGCTGTACATGATGATGACGAGGCTTTCGGCAGAGAGAAAATGGCCAGGGAGGTGTATGACCATTATCAGAAGCAGTACGAAGATGAAGGTACTGACAGAGTGGTTCTGCCTGATTTCAATGTACTCAGATATGTAGGTATAAGCAGTTTTTTGAATGATATGAGGTATCCTGATTTTATACGTCAGAATCTGATTGAACGAATACGTGTTGAAAGACCTGAGCTTTACGAAAAACTGAATCAGCAGCACGAGTATTTCATGCAGGAGATGGAAAAGCAGGAAAGCACGCAGCAATGATTAAGCACCTGTTTGTGATGGAGAAACTGACCGAATCACAGCAAAAGGCAGTCTGGCACAGGGACGGTCCCCTGCTTGTTATAGCCGGTCCCGGCAGCGGCAAGACGCGTGTGATAACGAACCGTGTGGCGGCGCTTGTTAATCAGGGGGTAATGCCTTGGAGCATTTGTGCAATAACGTTTACGAACAAGGCGGCGGATGAGATGCGCAACAGGGTTTTTGCGATGAAGGTGGCCGGCGGGGTGCATATAAGCACATTTCATTCGCTTTGTGTAAGGATTATCAGACAGTTCGCACAAGAAGCAGGCATATCGCCGGATTTCAGTATTTTTAATGAAACAGACCAGAAGAACTGCATTAAGGAGGCGATAAAGGCGGCAGAGCTTGATGCAAAAAATTTTCCGCCGGCGCGAATACTGGAGACCATATCACGATTGAAGAATAATCTTCAGGATATTGCGGATTTTGCGGCCGGCGGCAGCGGCGATTATTTTTCACAGTGCCTCGCGAAGATATACAGTAATTATCAGAAAATTCTGAAGCAAAATAATGCACTTGATTTTGACGATTTGCTTTTAAAGGCCGCATTTCTGCTGCGCAATTTTCCTGATATTCGCAGACAGCTGAATGAAAGGTTCCGGTATCTGATGATTGATGAATATCAGGATACCAATCATGCTCAGTATCAGATTGCCCGCGGTCTTTCTCTTGAGCACGGCAATATCTGCGTAACCGGCGACCCTGACCAGTCGATATACGGCTGGCGAGGCGCGGATATCGGCAATATACTACTCGCTTTTGAGCATGACTGGCCGCAGGCCGTAGTCGTCAAGCTGGAGGAAAACTTTCGAAGCGGCCCTGAGATTCTTGTTGTTGCTGACAGACTTATCGCTGCAAATAAAAACCGCAAGCTGAAAAATCTTGTTCCGACAAAACAGGACGCGGCAGAGATTGTTGTGCGATGTCTTGATGATGAGCAGGCCGAGGCTGCTTTTGTGGCCGATTTTTTAAGGCAGCTGCTCGACAGCGGCGATGATGCCAACCAGACAGCGGTTTTTTATCGTGTAAACTCGATGAGCAGGGCGATTGAGGAGGCTTTTATCGAAAACCGTATTCCTTATCAGGTGGTTCGAGGTGTTGAATTTTACAATCGAAAAGAAATTCGTGATATTCTTGCGTATCTGCGGATTATAGTAAATAGCGCAGATGCGCAGGCTCTTTTGCGGATAATCAATACGCCGGCAAGAGGTATAGGTAAAACAACGATTGCCCGGCTGGAGACTTTCGCAGCGTCGAAGGGTATAAGCCTTTACCAGGCTATAAAAGGCTGTGAGGCTTTAAATTCCATTCCGGCCGGCACAAAAGTGAAACTCAAAAACTTTTCTCAGATGATTGAAAATTTCAGAAAGGATATTACCGGCCCGGTCGCGGTTTTGATGGACAGGGTTTTCAAGACAAGCAGCCTTTATGAGTCCCTGCAGGCTGAGACTGCCGAGGAGGATTATGGCAAGGCCTCGCCGCTGGATAATGTTGCGGAGCTTATAAATTCGGCAAATCGGTTTGACCAGCAGCAGCAAGGCGGCCTTGTTGATTTTCTGCAGCACATAGCGCTTTTCAGCGATACCGATACCTACGATTCGCAAAGCGGCAAGGTCTCGCTGATGACCCTGCATTGTGCCAAGGGGCTTGAATTTGACAATGTTTTTATTATCGGCCTTGAGCAGGGAATTTTGCCGCACGAAAGGAGCATGGACTTTGTCTCTGAGATTGAGGAGGAAAGACGGCTGTTTTTTGTCGGAATTACAAGGGCAAAAAAACGATTGTGTATAACCTTGAGCAGATATAGAACCATACACGGCCAGACCAACAGAACAATTGATTCTCAGTTCCTCTTTGAGGCTTCTCTGAAACCTCAGGATATGGCTGAGCAGCAAAAAGAGTATGAAGATAAAAGCGTGGATTCGACAGGCTCACCACAGGATGATAATATTTATTATGAAAGAGATTACAGTCAAAGTCCTGTTGACAGCGGGCAGGTCTTTTTTGCCGGTCAGCTTGTATCCCATAAAAAATTCGGGCTTGGCAGGGTAAAGGAGTTTCACAATCTTGGGGACAACAGTATAATTGTTGTTCAGTTTAAAAGCGGACATGTAAAACCGCTAATGCTAAAGTATGCTGATTTGAGTGTTGTTGATTCGACAAGCTTACCACAAGTTGAATGATTTTAAGAGAAAAGGCGTATGAGACAACATCAGATAAAGTTTTATTATAAAAATGTTACAGCAGAGATTCTCGGCCCAGAGCACGGCATAACCGAAAAGCAGTTTGACCAGCTGGCAGAAAAGACCGAGCCGTTGATAGAGCAATTAAATGTCGACAGGAAAGCAGACAGGGTTCGCTATCGTGATTTGCCTTATCAGAGTCAAACTGTTGAGAAGGTAAGGCAGGTTGCCGGCCAGTTCGGCTGGTGCGAAAATTTTGTTGTGCTCGGCATAGGCGGCTCTGCCCTCGGCAATATAGCTCTTCAGACAGCATTGAATCCGTATATGTATAATCTTGATGACAGACAGCGCAAAGGGCCAAGGCTGTTTGTTCTTGACAATATTGACCCGCAGCAGATGAGCTCGTTTCTCGACTGGATAGCCGGCAGGCTTGATAAGACCGTGTTTAATGTGATAAGCAAATCCGGAAGAACCGCCGAAACAGCAGCGCAGTTTCTGACAGTTCGCAGAATGCTCGAGGAAAAACTGGGCAAAGATTCTTTAAAGAAGCATATAATTGCGACGACCGACCTCAAAGAAGGAACATTGCGCAAGACAGCAGACCAGTTCGGATTGATTAGTCTTGAAGTGCCCCAAGGAGTTGGCGGCAGGTTCAGTGTTTTGAGTGCCGTCGGCCTGTTAAGTGCGGCGGTATGCGGTATTGATATTGAGCAGCTTTTAGCAGGCGCTGCCGAGATGGACAAAAAGGTAAGTCAGCAGAGCTTTTATCAGAACCCGGCGGCGGTAAATGCAGCGATAAACTGGCACTACTACAACAGAGGCAAACGTATATCGGTGATGATGCCGTACAGTTACGCATTAAAGGATTTTGCCGACTGGTACAGGCAGCTTTGGGCTGAAAGTCTGGGCAAGGCAAAAGACCTTTCCGGCAGGATGGTTTCCGTAGGTCCTACACCTGTAAAAGCGATTGGTGCCACCGACCAGCACAGCCAGGTACAGCTTTACAGAGAAGGGCCGAATGATAAGCTGTTTACGTTTCTTGCTGTTGAGAATTTTGGCGAGGATGTGCAGATTGGTTCTTCGTCGGCTGTTGCGCCGGAGCTTGGTTATCTGGCCAATCAGAAGATGAGCAGGCTTTTGAACAGCGAAAGGATTGCGACGGAATATGCTCTGGTGGTGAATAAACGACCTTGCATGACAGTTGTTTTTGAAAAGATTTGTCCTTATACTATCGGGCAGTTCATCTATCTTTTTGAAGTTTCGACATCCATCGCCGGGATGCTGTTTGGCATAGACGCCTATGACCAGCCGGCAGTTGAGCTCGGCAAGGAGGCAACGTTTGCACTTATGGGCCAAAATGAATATGCAGTCCTGGCTGAAAAAATAAAACCTTTTGCGGAAATTGACAGTCGTTTTATTATATAGTCTGAAGGGGAAAAAGTTATGCGGTTTGCGGTGATAATGGCCGGCGGCACAGGCAAACGGTTATGGCCTCTGAGCAGGGAAGACAGACCCAAGCAGGTTCTTCGACTTCTTGACGGCGACACATTGCTGCGAAATTGTTTTCAGCGGTTAAGTTCTCTTTTTGACCATCGCAACATAATTGTCCTGACTAACAAGGGCTATTCTGACCTTGTCCGGGACAATCTTCCTGAAATTCCGTACGACAATGTTATAGCTGAGCCGGCGGTTCGTGATACGGCAGGCGCAATCGGGCTTGCGGCGAGTGTTCTTTCCAGGTTTGACCCTGATGCTACTATGGCGGTAGTAACGGCAGACCAGGTTATCAGGCCTGTGGACGTTTTTCAGCAGGCACTTGCCGACGGTATGACTTATGTGGAAAAAAATCCTGATGTGCTGATAACCTTTGGGATACAGCCGTCTTTTCCGAGCACCCAGCTTGGTTATATAAAGCTCGGCAAAAGCCGCACATGTTCCGAGTGCAATAATAAAATCTTTGAAGTTGAGGACTTCAGGGAAAAGCCGGATTTAGACACCGCCAAGGAATATCTTTCGAGCGGCGAGTATTGCTGGAATTCCGGTCTTTTTGTATGGAAGGCAAAGCGGATACTTGGACTTTTGTTTGAAAATCTTCCGCAGGCAAAGCAGCCTCTGCAGAAGATTCAGGCCGCATGGGGCGGTTCGAATCAGGAGGATACGCTTGCCGAGTATTTTGTAAAACTGCCGAAGATAAGCATTGATTTTGCGGTTATGGAAAAGGCGCCGGATGTTCATGCCATAAAACTTAACTGTCGGTGGTTTGATGTGGGTTCTTTTTCCGCTCTTGCAGATATTATTCAATCCGATGCCGATGGTAATATTGTTGTGGCAAATCAGAGCGAAGTTCTTGACTGCAGGGACAGTATTCTTGTAACCGAGGATAAAAATCATCTGATAGCTGCTATCGGGCTTAAGGACATGGTGGTTGTGCACAGCCCTGATGCGACGTTTGTCTGCCCGATTGATGAGACGCAAAGGCTCAAGGAGCTGCTCGAGCTTATCAGAGAGCATGGCAAAGAGCAGTATCTGTAGTTTGGTTTTCGGGGAATAGATGCGTTTTCTGTGTATAGACCTGGGTGATAAGCGCACCGGTCTTGCGGTATGCGACGGCGATGAGACTATAGCCAGTCCTGTTGGTGTCATCGAAGGCGGGGGAAATTTGTATAACAAGATAATAGAAACGGTAGGGCAATATCAGGCCCAGGCTCTGGTTTTTGGTCTGCCTTTGAATATGGACGGCAGCGAAAACGAGAGGACGGTACAAACGAAGAGATTCGCCGAAGAAATCAAAGATAAAATAAATCTGCCGGTATTTTTTCAGGATGAGAGGCTTTCAAGTTATTCGGCAGCAAAAAGGCTATCTCAGACGGGTCTGACACACAAAAAGAAAAAGAACAGGATAGACGCCATTGCAGCGGCTGAGATTCTCAAGGAGTTTATAGCGGCGAGGGGAAAAAACAGGTAATCGAAGCACTTGTGTCATACGACACAAAACCAGAAAACTTTCAAAGTCATAACCAATTGTTGTAGCTCAACTTACAACATGACAGCAATGCTGTTACGTAATAAAAATTAAAATTTTTGAAAAAAGATGTTGATATATAAAAAGCATTATGGTATTATCACTAAATCAATCGGAATAGTGATAATGGAAACGATATTTATTACGCCAAAAATAATCTCGCAGAAGTGCAGATACGCCTTACGGGCCATATTTGAACTGGCCGGCCGCGAAAAGACGGATGTAACAAAGATTTCTGAAATTGCGGCAGCCCAAGCTGTACCGCCTCGGTTTTTGGAAAATATTCTCGTTGAGTTAAAACAGGCTGGTTTTGTAGCTTCCAGGCGAGGCAGTGATGGAGGATATATGTTGGCAAGGCTCGCATCAGAGCTGACGGTTGGCGAAGTAATCGCGTTCATTCAAGGGCAGCACAAATACAATTTTGCGCGGTCTGCCAGTGAAACTTTAAGGAACGGTGATTATGCATTTTCCACGCTATGGAGTCGCTTAAATAATGTAATATTAGATGTTTATGATAATACAACATTTGCTGACCTCGTTGAAGAAGAATCTAAGGCGGCTAAAAACTATGTGCCAAATTATGTAATCTAATTTTTTTTGGATAATATCCCACTAAACCTATAGGAATACTTAAGAAGCAAGAATTATGGAAAGTCATTTAAGAAGCATATTAAAGGGTATCAGCTGGAGAGTTGGTGGCACGAGTGTAACGATTATGGTGGCCTGGCTTTTAACAGGCAATATAAACATTGCTGCGAAAATAGGTGTAATCGAAACAGTTCTGAAAATCGGCGCTTTCTACGTTCATGAGCGAATATGGAATCGTGTCAATATCGGAAAGAAAGAAACACCTGACTATCAAATCTAAAATAATTTTTTTAAGGAGAATTGAAAAATGGCAAAAAGATTTGAAACTGAAGATGTAACGGCTCTGGTGAACGGCTTAAATTACGCCCAGAAGGTTGAGCGAAGTCTTGAGCTGATTCGCTGGGCGTGGAATGAATTCGGAGACAGCCTTGTAGTAGCCAACAGTCTGGGCAAGGATTCCGTAACGGTCTGGCATCTTGCCAAAAGGATTAGTGCAAAAATCCGGGGTTTTATTATCACGACTCGCTATAAACCTGCCGAAACCGTGCAATTTATGAACCAGCAGGTTCGTCAATATCCAGAGCTTGGGGTATTCAAAAATGACGAATCTATTCCTGATAAACTCTATCTCACCAACCCTGACAAATGCTGCGATATTTTGAAAGTGCAGCCGACTCGTCGGGCCATCGAAGAAATGGATGTCAAATGCTGGGTAACTGGACTTCGCTGCACAGAAGGCAGAACGCGAACCGATTTTAAGGAAATTGAAGAAAGAGACATTGGTCTAATCAAGCTTAATCCGATTTTGATATGGCATGAGCGCGAGGTTTGGCAATATCTGGCCTTAAACAAAGTCGATGTAAATCCGCTTTATGCCAAAGGCTACCGTTCATTAGGCTGCCTGCCGTGTACACAAATTACGCTGGGTGCCGACGAGCGGGCCGGCAGATGGATAGGCACAAGCAAATGCGGCGGCGAATGCGGTATCCATACCAGGCCTCTGATAACAGAAAATTCTGTTGGTGCATCACAAAAAGGTTGAAGATACCTATGATTTTGACTAAAAATAGAACACCACGAAAACGGCTGTCTGAAATTTTAAGGGCCGTTGTCGAGCATTTGGCAGCGGCCGGAGAAGTGTTGATTACGGGCAGGATAATTAAAGATAATGACGGCAGCAGGGCAGGAAAAAGCGAACCAAAAGCCTGATTTGGCTTTACAATTCGCGGTTGCAACGGACAGGCTCCACGGGGTTTATCCGCAAAAGCAGACCGATTTGTATATGCAGCGGATTAAAATTCCGGGCGGAAGAATGAATTGGCCGCAATGGCGGACTATTGCGCAGCTTCAGGAACGTTTTTCGCCCGGTACGCCTGTCCATTTGACGACTCGGCAGGATATTGAGCTGCACAATCTGTGTCTTGACGATACGGTGAAGGTGCAGCAGATATTGATTGATGCCGGTCTTTCTGTTTACGGCGCCTGCGGCGATAGTCTGCGGAACATCACGGTCTGCAGCGGCTGCGGATTCTGCAAAGACGGCTGGGATGTCTTTGCCGTATCGGAAGCTGTAAAAGATTGTCTTCAGTCTCAGCCGGCGATAATGAATCTGCCGCGTAAATTTAAAATCAGTTTCTCCGGCTGCCGGCAGAGCTGCGCAAAACCGTATGTAAACGACATTGGCTTTATCGCTGTTACAGAGAAACATTTTGAGGTGATAGTTGCCGGTTCGCTCGGCCCTGCACCGGCTTTAGGAATAATGGCATACGAGAAGCTGCCGGTATCGGATGTGTTTGCACTATGCCGGGCTGCGGTCGAGATGTTTACTGAGCTCGGCGAACGAAATAACAGAAGAAAGGCAAGGTTTCGGCACATTCGCGAGAAACTCGGCGACGATGCTTTTTTAAGCGAATTGGACAGAAGGTTCAAAGAAGCTAAAAACAAAGACCCACAACCGGAAATAGTTTTGGCTAAAACCAACTCTGATTTTAAACTTCTGCATCGTCTGAATATTCCCGACGGCGACATAACCGCAGAGCAGATTCTGCTTCTGGCTGATTTATGCCAGCCGCGCAGCATAGAGTCGCGCATAAATTTCGAGCACGGCATTGAGCTTTACGGTCTTGAACCGTTGAAGCTGCCGGAAAGTCTGAAAGTGTTTGAAAATGCGTCTATTATTATCTGCTGTCCGGGCAACAGAAGCTGTCCATGTGGTTTGATAAACTGCCAACTGACAGCTTCGATGATACGCAATGCACTTGCTGATGATAAGCGATTTAATAATGTCCGAATAAATATTTCAGGCTGTCCGAACAACTGTGCCCATAGCGCCGTGGCAGCGATAGGACTTGTTGGACTGAAACGCAAAAAGGACGGGATTAGCGAAGATTGTGTACAGCTGTATACAGGAGGGGGCGACGGCAGAAATCAAAATCTGGCTCAAAAACGCGGGGTTGAAACCGTCGAAAATATCGCTTCCATAAAGGTACCGATATTTTTTCAGGATCAACAGCATCAATGTTGCGACTCTTAAAGTTTAGAGGCATAAATCGGTACTTGCTGTTCCGAAGAACTGCTTAAAAGGGCGTTTACCTCATCGGCAACTTTTCTGCCCGAATAAAGCATTGCGCCGAATGTCGGCCCCATTCGCGGAATACCGTAAACTGTAGCTACTGCCATACCACAGACAAAAAGGCCGGGGAAAACCTGTCCTGTCTTTTCTACCACTAAATCCTCCGAGATGTTCACATCCATAGGCCCAAAAGTCTGTAATTTCAGCAGATTTCTTTTCTCTATACTTCTGCACACCAGGGCATCATGACCGGTAGCGTCAATGACGGCCTTTGCCTCCAAAGCGACAGGGTCAACACATGTAATCGCTCTTGGCAAAGCAGAAACCGCAGTCCAGTTGACTACTGCACCTTCCACTTTGTTGTTGCGCAGGACTACATCGTCAAATTTGGTCATATTGAGAATTCTTGCACCGGCATCACAGGCGGAAGAGATGAGTTTTGAACAGGCATTCGGACCATCAGCAACAAACAAACCGTCTTCAACTTCTTTGTGTGGTATTTTCAACTCCTCTAATATTTCCTGGGATGGAGCGCGAAATGTGAGCGTATTCATAAGATAACCGCCAATCCAGAATCCGCCACCAGCATAGTTGTTGCTTTCCACAATCAGAATCTTAAAGCCGTTTTTGGCCAAATCTCTGGCAGCCATCAGGCCGCTGGGGCCTGCGCCGACAATTATGACATCTGAAACAATATACTCTTGGAACCATCTCGTAAATTCGCTCACAATTGCACGAGTTATCTGTGATTCGCTTGTTTTCTGAAACATTTCTTTTTCCTTTCTTCAATACTTTCCATAATATCATATCCATATAATTCCTATGGATTTAATAGGGATTATATTGTTTAAAAAAAGTTTGTCAAACTTTTTTTTATTATTTTTTCAGGTGGATTGATGAAAAAAAAGACCTTTATAAAACCTCTGAAGACAGATTTTCAGGCTAATCACACGTTGTCATAAGTAGATAAAATAAATGAACTTATTGTAATTTTGAGAGAATCTCATCAGGAATGTCGAAGTTTGCATAAACATTCTGGATGTCGTCGTGTTCTTCCAACTCGTCCATCAGAGCAAGAATCTTCCGTGCTAATTCGATGTTGTTTATGGGGATGGTGTTCTGGGGTATCATTGATATTTCAGCAACTTCGGTGGGTATCTGTTTTTCGTCGAGTGTTTTTTTCAGTTCTTCGTATGCGGAGGCATCGCATGTTATTTCATAGATACGACCTGTGTTCTGGAAGTCTTCCGCACCGCCGGCCAGTGCGATTTCCATAAGGTCATTTTCATCGGCGGCATTTACGGGAACGGTTATAAGTCCTTTTTTGTTGAAGATGTAATTTACACAGCCTGTTATTCCAAGTGAGCCGCCGTGCCGTTCGAAGATTTTTTTGACCTCCGGCACTGTTCGATTCCTGTTGTCTGTTAATGCTTCAGCCATAATAGCAACGCCGCCCGGTGCATATCCTTCATAAAGAACGGTTACAAATGAAACGGCATCTCCTGAGCCTGCGCCTTTTTTAATGGCCTTTTCTATGGTGTCCTTTGGCATGTTGGCCTGTTTGGCCTTGTCGATTGCATATCGCAGTGCCAGATTGGCTGAAGGGTCTGGTCCGCCGTTTTTGGCTGCGACGATAATAGTTCTTGCGATTTTGCTCCAGACTTTGCCCCTTTTGGCGTCGATTGCCGCCTTTTTATGTTTGATTCCGGCCCAGTGCGAATGTCCCGACATAATATCCTCAACCAGAAAGTGTCAGTGAATAACCTTGTTCAGCGGATAAGTAATAATACCGGAAGCACCGGCTCGCTTAAGCTGCGGCACAATTGCTCTTTCCACCTTTGCATCGACAACAACCTCGACCGCGACAAAATCTTCATCTGCCAGCGAAGATATCGTGGGGCTTTTTTCTGCCGGTAGGATTTTCAGCACCTCATCGAGACGGTCTCTGCCTACGTTCATTTTTAGTCCGACGGTTGTTTTGGCATCGATGGCAGCGTTTAAAAGGATAGATATATTTTCAATTTTTTCGCGCTTAAATTTGTTCTGCCACGCGTTTTTATTGGCAATAAATCTTGTTGTTGAGCTCATAAGAGTATCGACTATTCTGAGGTTGTTGGCCTTGAGGCTCGCCCCTGTTTCTGTAAGTTCGACAATAGCATCGACAAGTCGTGCCTTTACTTCAGTTGCACCCCAGCTGAATTCGATTTTTACATTGACCTTTTTCTTTTTGAAGTATTCTTTTGTTACGCCGACCAGTTCTGTTGCAACAATTCCTCCTTCGAGGTCTGCCGGTTCCTTGACGGCCGATTCATTTGGTACAGCCAGAACCCATCTGGCCGGATTAGAGGTTGACTTGCTGTAGAGCAGCTCGCAGACCTCGATAATGTCGGATTTGTTTTCGAGTATCCAGTCGTATCCTGTAAAACCTGCGTCAAGTGCGCCGTCTTCAACATATCTGCTCATTTCCTGTGCCCGGAGCATTATAAGCTGAATTTCATCGTCGTCTATTTGCGGAAAATAGCTTCTTTCGCAACCTGTTATGTGGAAGCCGGCCTTTTCAAAAAGTTCGAAAGTGGCATTTTGAAGACTTCCTTTCGGAATGCCGAGTTTTAGAATTTTCTCTGACATTTTTGCTCCTTATTTTTTTGCCTTTGGTTTTTTAGCTGCGAGAAGCTGTGCAGCTTTTGGGTTAACAAGTTCGCTGTCGTGCCGCACAAGGGTGTAGAAGGTATAAGCGTTTGCTGCGGATATCTGCCTCTCGACGAAAGCGACAATCTGTTCATTTTCGGATACAGGGTCGACAATGTTGTAGGCCTTAAGGTATTGAATCATTTTTTCCGTAAGCGGTACGGCATGAACGTTTATAACTATCAGCATGATATAGCTGCTGATAAAATTTGTCATGCCGTTGAATTTTTCAAGGATTTCCTTTGTGCTTCTTTTTCCGGTACTTGCCAGGTCTTCGGGCGTCAGGCAGTCGTATTTCTGAAAGATGGCATTAAGCAGCGAAGTAAGCCTGACGGCGTGTTTTTCGGGTTCTTCGATATCCGGGCCTATTACTTCAGCTATTTCTTCTGCTCTTGCGACCCTCAGGTCATTGAAGTCGACAAAATGCGACTGAATTTTTCTTAAGGCTGCCTTTGCACAAGATTCGGTCGATTTCTCGCATAGCACGGCAAAGACAATTGCCTCGATAGGGTCGTGATATACGGGTTTTTTGGGTTTTTCATCGCCTTTTTTCAGAATGCTGAAAAGTTTTTTCAATTTCTGTATGTATTGACTGCTGTTTTTCATTTTTCTTTTTCTTCCGGAAACTCTTTTGAGATTTCGTCAATCAGCCTGAGCGTCTCCATAGTCTTTTTCAGTCTGTCGTCTATGTGAAAGGACAGATGCGGGCAGAATCTACTTTTGACATAATCGCCGAGCAGTGCCTGAATATGTCCTGCAGCGTGCCGTATCGCCGTAAAGGTGAGATTTTGTTTTTCAGGAGTTTTTCCCATAATACTTAAAAAGACGTCGGCCTTTTTTAAATCCGGCTCGATTTTTACTTCTGTAACGCTGATAAAACCTTCAATTCGCGGATCGCCAAGATAATTGTTGATTATATCGCTGACCGCTTCTCTGACTACGCGTGCCATCTTTTCCTGTCTTCTCTGCGACATGTTTTTTTACGAATTAGAGTGTTCTTTCGACCTTGACTATTTCATATACTTCAAAGATATCCTGCGTTTTTACATCATCGAAGCCGGCGATTTTTATGCCGCACTCAAGGCCGTTTTGGACCTGCCGGGCATCGTCTTTGAAATGTTTGAGAGATTCAACCTGGCAGTCGTCCCTGATGATGATGTTATTGCGAATAAGCCTGATTCTCGCGTTTCTGTTGACTTCTCCCTGTTCGACGTAGCAGCCTGCGATGGTTCCGACTCCGGAAATTTTGAACGTGTTTCGTACGACGGCTCTTCCAATACTTTTGAACTGTTCTTCAGGTTCGAGCATGCCGACCATAGCCTTTTTAAGGTCTTCTGTTATCCTGTAAATAATGTTATATATTTTTATATCGATGCCTTTTGCTTCGGCGAGTTTCCCAGCCTTGTCTTCCGGCACAACATTAAATCCTATTATTATTGCATTTGAAGCTTCGGCAAGTACAACGTCGCCTTCGGTTATACCGCCTACGGCAGCGTGAAGTATTTTTATCTGTACTTCGCTTGTGCTGAGTTCCGACAGATATTTTGTCAGCACATCTACCGAGCCCTGGACGTCGGCACGAATAATGATATTGACGTCTTTTGTTTTACCGGCTTCAAGTTGGCTGAAGAGGTTTTCCATTGTAACGACTGAGCGCGTACCCAGTGCTGCTTTTCTGTCGCTTGTCTTTTTCTCGTCAGCGGCGGCCTTTGCGCGGTTAATGTCTTCGAGACAGTAGAATCTATCGCCTGCTTGAGGTACATCGTTTAAACCTGAGATTTCAACAGGCATAGAGCTGATTGCCGGGTTGATAGATTTGCCGAAACTGTCTCGCAGGGTTCTGATTCTGCCGTAGCCTGTGCCGGCAAGAACGACGTCTCCTTTTTTTAGTTTGCCTTCCTTTATTAGCAGTGTTGCAATGGGTCCTCTGTTAGGGCTGATTCTCGCCTCGACTACCCATCCTGTAGCAGGTATTGTGGGGTCCGCCTTGAGTTCGAGCAGCTCAGCAGCAAAATCGAGATGTTCAAGAAGTTCTTCAATGCCTTGTCCTGTTACGGCGCTGGTTTTGATAACTTCGGTAGTGCCTCCCCATTCGACGGGTGTAAGCTCATGTTCGGCAAACTGGCCGTATATCCGGTTCACGTCAATGCCAGGCAGGTCAATTTTATTTAGGGCAACAATGATGTGAACGCCCGCAGCCTTTGCGTGATGAATTGCTTCTACGGTCTGAGGCATAATGCCGTCGTCGGCAGCGACGACGAGGACGGCGATATCGGTCATATTTGCACCGCGTGCCCGCATTGCTGTGAAGGCTTCATGCCCCGGCGTATCGAGAAATGTAACCTTTTTGGAGTTGTTTTTATCGCCCCATGTTACCTGATAAGCGCCGATGTGCTGGGTGATGCCGCCTGCTTCGCCTGCAGCGACCTTTTCCGAGCGGATTCTGTCGAGAAGGCTTGTTTTTCCATGGTCGACATGGCCGAGCATTACGGCTACTGCTGAACGCTTCTGCATATTTTCTCTCGGCCTGTTTTCGAATTCTTCGATGATTTGCTGTTCGATGGACTGTTTCTGCTGGACGATCAGTTCCGTGCCGAGGTCGATGGTGATAAGTTCGGCGATATCGGTGGGGATAATCTGATTTGCACTTGCCATAATGCCGTGAGTTATGAGTTTTTCTATGATTTCTGATGTTTTAACGGCCAGGGCGGCCGATAAATTCTTGATGGTTATTGGTTCTGATATATAAGCTTTTTCCGGTTTTATCTTCGGGGCTTCTTCGGTTATAGATTTTTTGGTCTCGATTTTTCTGATGGGCCGCAGCCGCATGCCCTCACCGCCGGCAGCCTCAAGTCTTGCGCGTCTTTCTTCGAGGTCTCTGCTGCGCAACTTGTGAATCGTTTTCTGATATCGGTGAATCTCTTCAGTTATAATTTCCTCGTGTCTTCTGCCGTGAGTTTTCTTTTTGTCTTTGCCGGTTTTTAGTTTTGATTCCATAATTTCCGGCGCACTTGCAAGAAGCGGCTCAGAGGCCTGTTGTAAATATGAGGGTTTTGAGGGTCTTGTTTTTTGTCGTGGTTTTTCGACCTGTTCCGGTTCCTCAACTCGTATCACTCGTGGTCCGGCCAGCTTTGCTGGTTTGGGTTTTCCGAGTTTTGGTCCTGCCGGTACCACCGGTTCAGCGGGCCTGACAGGCTCAGTTATTATTTCAAGTTTGGCCGGTTCAGGCTTTCTTTCGATGGTCGGAATAAGCTGTTGTTCTGCTTCTGCAGGAGCTTGGGTAGGTTGCATAGTTATGGCCGCTGTTACATCCGATTCTTGTTCGGCAAGAGTCTGTGTTTGTTCGGCCTGCTCAACCGCGGCAGTCTGTTCGGTCAGTTTTTCTTTGACGGGCTTTTCAGTTGTTTTTTTCTTTACGCGGGCTTTTTTAAGATCGACACGGGCTGCTGTTTCAACTGTTGTTTCGTGTTTCCCTTCGCTGAACCATTCCCGGATAGTTGCCGCCAGGCCTGCTGAAATTGTTGACATGTGGTTTTTTATGTCAAGCCCTTCAGCCTGACACTTGTCGATGATAGCCTTGCTTTTAACACCCATCTCTTTGGCTAAAAGATGAACTCTTGTAGTTGCCAAACTTATGTAACTCCGGATATTTTTCTGTTTTATTTATTTAGCTTGCTGACCGGCCTGCTGTTCTATGTCTGTTTTTTTAATCTGCTGGTCCAACAGGGTTTCAGCGATGGTTGGTACGGTCTCAGCGGTTTGTTTTTTGGCGAGTTCCTCAGCGGCTTCTATAACTTTGTTTGCAAGTTTCGGCTCAAGGCCGATTTCTTTTATTAAAGGCTCAGGTCCGATTTCAGCGAGGTCAAGAACGCTTATTACGCCCAGTGCAATGAGTTTATCGATAAAAGTATTGTCAAGGCCTTCTACGTCCTTCAGTCCGGCTGTAAGTCTTTCGACTTCCTGGTTATATTCTTCAGGGGTAAGTATATCGATGTCCCAGTCGGTTAGTCTCGCCGCGAGTCTTACGTTCTGGCCGTGTTTTCCGATAGCCAGGCTCAGCTGGTCTTCCGGCACAACAACCGTTGCGCCTCCCAGTTCGAAGCAGAGTGCAACCTGACTGCATTTTGCGGGCATAAGAGCGTTTGAAATAAGCTCCTGTGAGGATTCGTTCCATCTGACTATGTCGATTTTTTCACCGCCGAGTTCTTCAACGATATTTTTGATTCTGCTGCCTCGGACGCCTACACATGCTCCGACGGCGTCGACTTTGTTGTCGTTTGATTGTACGGCTATTTTGGTTCTGTACCCGGCTTCGCGGGCAAGAGCTTTTATTTCGATTATTCCTTCAGCCACTTCCGGCACCTCCAGTTCGAAAAGTCTTCGGATAAAATCCGGATGAGTTCGTGAAAGGATAATTTTTACAAGGCTTGCGGTATCACGAACATCAAGAATGAGGCATCTGATTCTTTCTGACGGATGGTGATTTTGTCCTGTAATCTGTTCGCTTTTTGGCAGAATTGCTTCAGTTCTGTTATTGAGGTTTACAATTACCGCTCCGCCTTCTTATCGAACAACGACTCCGCTGACTATTTCGCCTTTGCGGTCGACGAACTCATCGTATATGCTCTGTCTTTCATCGGCCTTTATTTTCTGAATCATTACCTGTTTTGCGGTTTGAGCCGGTATTCTGCCGAGCCGTTTGATATCGATTTGTTGTCCGTCTTTGAAGGCGACCATGTCTCCGGAGGTTCTATCGATACGAACCTCGATATTTGCTTCGGTTTTTCCGAAGTATTTTTTCGCAGCCGAGACCATTGCTGTTTCCAAGTCCAGGAAGATAGCTTCACGGTCGATGTTTTTGTCACGAGCGATGTTGTCAACTATTCTTATGAGTTCCTGATTCATCTTTTACCTTTCGCTGCAACAGTCCTGCGTAAAAAAAAGTGGAAACATCCGGCAAGGAAGTTTCCACTTCGATAGGCTCTGCAATTGTCGTTAAAGCACCTCTACATCAGCACTTCCTCCGCGACAATCACGTTAAAAGCCTTCGAAGCGAAAGCATCGGCGCACCGCATCAGGAAATTGAAATCTTTATGCGGCCAACCAGATGTAGCCACCCGGCTACGCACGGCTGTAAAATCCTGTACAAAACATTGCTATGCCTTTTTGTCTGCTTAAATTAAAACAGGTTTATCGAGCGATTATACTGTGCTATGGGTGTTTGTCAAATAATTAAAAGATAGAAATTTATGAATAGCACCTATTTGGAGCAATAATAGCAAAAATTATTGGCTTTTTATATAAAACCGGCCAAAATGGGCAAAATAAGAGGACAATTTATCTATTGGGAGTTGGCCTTTTCTTTTATTGTTGAGATTTCAAGAGTCGTTGCATTGCTTTTTGCTGCTGCAGCGAGGACCAGTTGAGCATTATGGAATTTTATTGTTTTATCTATCCTGAGTCGAAGAGTTTTGAGGTTTTTTTCAGAGGTTTCTTTGTTGATGTAAAAAACGAGCCAGTTGATGACATCAGTCGGTGACTGAAAAGGGCACTTTTCTGCTCCGACAGCGAAAGTTATTTTTCCATCTGAAGGGTTGAGAAAAACGCTGACAGTTGCGGGCGTTCTTTCGTCTTTGTTGTTGTAGGCATAAGTACATTGCTGTGGCACATCAAGCCGAAAATTTTCCGCATCGATTCTTTGATAGACAATTATCAGAAAGATAATCAACTGAAAGACCACATCGATTATAGGTGTCAGATTAAGTTTCATCTGATTCTATCGGTTCTGAAAGGGGCTGGATTTCAATAGAGTTTTTTATTTCTACGAGAATCACTTCAGCCTGGATTGCCGCCTCGTGTGCAATTGATTCGATTCTGTTGCTGAATATGCTGTGAACGATAAGTGCAGGAATGGCAATGAGTAGTCCCCAGAAGGTGGTTACCAGCGCGATGCCTACGCCGTCGGCCATCTGTTCGGGTCGGGGCTGGCCGCCGGCAAGAACGATACTGTTAAAAAGCTTTATCATACCGTATACCGTGCCGAAAAGCCCTATCATCGGTGAGACATTTCCGATAATATTGAGCCATTCTATTTTTCGCAAGTATTGCCGGCACTGTTGTTTGAGGGCATCGGCTATGGTATTCTGCATTTGAAGCTGTATTTCAATTTGTCTTCTGTCAGCGGACTTGTTCCGAACAGCCGCCAAAACTGCAGTACTGACGAGGTCTTTTTTCTCAGCCAGTATTTCGAGAAGTTTTTGCCAGCCTTTATCTCTTATGGTTCTGATAATCTCTGCACCGGCATCTGTCGGCAGAAGAATGGAAGCTTTTATATTCATGAAGTAATCGATTGTCAGGCCGACTGTTATTACAGACAGCGGCAGAAGAATGAACCAGACTATGGAACCTCCCGATATTACAAACTGCGTAAAAAATGTTCTGTGACTCTGTTCGGAGTTGTTTTGGATGGCGAAAAAAACAACGATACATACAGCCGCCAGTGCTGCGGCAAGTGTTATTATTCTTACCAGGTTTTTTCTGATAGTCAGTATCATATTCATTTATTTATCAGTGTAAAAGTGCCTCCTGTCCTTTCTGCAAGCTGTTTGAGCATAATCTCGTCCTGTGGTTTCGGCCAGAATCCGATGGTATTAAATTTTGTTTCGGCGCAGTAATTGCTTCTGAAGACAAGAATACTCATCAGCAGATTATTGTTGTTGTCCGCGGCAAGGTTAAAGCCGTCTGTAAGGAAATAGATAGCGTTCGGGCCGTTTGCGGTTGAATCTGTATTTTGCATTGCTTTTGTTATCGCTTCGAGGGCGTTTGTACGGCCTTTCGATTTGATTGTGTCGATGAATTCAACGGCACTTTGTTTAACAGGATTTGAGGCCCGCATCAGACCATTTTTGCTGAAGCTGTACAGTTGATTATCTCCGAAGAAGATAATCTGGAAATACCTGTCAGGCTCAAGACTGCCGATGGAATTTTTAAGCTGAGACCTAACTCTTTCAAATACACCCTGCATACTGCCTGAGCAGTCGACAACAAAGCACAATCGTTTTTCGCAAAGTTGATTTTTGAAAAATTGGATATCAGTCTTACTTTCGAATTGACGGGTAGTCAGACTTTTTGAAGGAAGTAACTGAATAGTTGCAGTCTCATCTGGTGCGGGGAACATGGGTTTTGAATTTTGATTGAGCGAAAATCGCGGTATTTTGTTCGTTTTGGTCAAAGGCTGACAGATGATTTTTGGTTTGGGCAGTATTTGTGCCTTTTCAATCAGCCGATTTACCGTTTTAATTCTTGCCGCCGGCCGAGTTGATGCCTGTACAGGTGCTGGTTTTGAAGAAAATTTCACAACGGCCAGCAGGGATAAAAGAATTGCGTGCAGAAGGAGAGAAATAGCAAATGAGTTTGTTGCAGATTTATTATCTGAATTTACATGATTCATTGTCAGATTACTGCTTTATATAATAAACAGTATTGGCTGCTGTTAGTCTGCTACTCGCAGTTCGGAAAATTCCTCCGCAAACATATCATACAACTCAACCAGCTCTCCGTTGAACAGCCTGATGCATCCGCGTGAGCTTTTTGTGCCGATTGTTTTTTCATCATTTGTGCCGTGGATTGCGATGCCGCTGATACCGCGTGTTCTGCTGTCGATGCCCTCAAGTGCAATCCAGCCGGAACCGAGCGGATAATCAGGGTCATCGGCATGATATGTTTTTCCTGTTTCCGGGTCTGTCCATGTAGGTTTAATAAGTTTTCCGCCGATTTTTGCCCGCCATAATCCCGGCGGTGTTTCGTGTCCTTCTTTTCCGAGTCCCACCCTGTAGCTTTTTATATATGTATTCTGCAGGTAAAGGTCCATTGTGTAAGACGAGCGATAGATAATGGCGTGAAATGGCCCATGTATAACCTTTATTACCTGTCCTGCCTGTAAGGATTTTTCGCTGGGGATATTGTTTATTTTCATCAGGAACTGGTAGGACACCTTAAAACCTGCCGCGATTTGTGAAAGAATATCTCCCGGCTGAACCTGATAGGTGGAGCATAAATTATCGCCGAAATGCACTGTTCTGCTGAGGAGCCAGTCGTTGGCAAGGCTGCTCATCTGCCTTTTAACTTGTTCTCTGAGATTTTCTTCCATTGCCATGTTAAGGACGTCGTTTAGGGTATCTCTGGCGGCGATGATTCTTCCTTCGGCAATATCTTTTTGGGCATCTTTCAGAATCACCGCAACTCGCGGAGATGTCAGACTGTTGGCCTCAGCGACAATACTGCTGAAGTCGGATTTTGCCTGCGGCTCGTTTTGGTCTTTCTTTGGGGGCATTTGCGCAGGCGTTTGGGGCGGTTGCAGAGGTTGTGTTTTTTTCCTGTCCGGGGAAGGATGGTAGAAAAATATTGCTGCAGCAAATGCTGCGATAGCCGCTGCAATTACGTAATAGATTATTGTTTTTTTTCTTTGAGGTTTGTAACTGCCGTATGATGATATAGCCATTTTGCTTTTTATCCTTATTTTGTTTGTCGTTTATTTTTTGAAATAAGTTACGCCTTCATTTGTAACGAGCATATCGACCGGCCGGTCGTGTTCGACTGTCGGTACAATTGGTATAAGCTGTTCGGAGAATCCGAAGCCGCATCTTACGGCTCGCAGTTTTTCATGCTGGAAAAATCTGTCGTAGTAAGAACCTCCTCTTCCGAGTCGGTTGCCGTTTTTGTCGAAGGCCAGCCCCGGGGTTACCACCAGGTCAATATCTTCGAGTGGTATGGGTACGCCGGTTACCGGGTTTCTCAGACCTCCTGCCTCGGTAGCGATGCCTGTTTCGAGGGAGTTAATCTGCACCGGAATCATATGTCTCTGCTGCCAGGAGATTTTCGGTATAGCTATGGTTTTTGCATGCTGCCAGGCGTATAGAATAAATGGTGCGGTGTCGGTTTCGTGCGGCAGAGAAAGGAAAGCCATTATCGTATTTGCGTCCCGAAATTCCGGAGTTTCAACAAGATTTTTGCATGCGTTTTGGCTCATGTCGGTGCGCTGCTGTGCAGAATATCTGCACAGTTGCGTTCTCATCTCTTGCCGCAGCTGCTGTTTGTCCATTCAGTGTCCCTCCGCTGGATTCTTCACATTTGATTTTTCCTGTTTTATCAGAATTTCGAGCTTTTGTAAATAATCCATAATAATTTTTTCTCTCCCTCTGGGTGTGGGGACATAGTATTGTGTTTTTTTGTCTGGCAGGTATTCCTGGACGGCAAAGCCGCCGGGCTGGTCATGGGGGTATTTGTATTCGGTTCCGTATCCCTGTTTTTTAGCTCCCGGGTAGTGGGAATCCTTGAGGTGTTTTGGTACGGGTATGGTTTTTTTGTTTTTTACATCGCCCATAGCAGACCATATAGCTTTTGCCGAGGCGTTGGATTTTGGTGCACAGGCGATGTAGATAGCGGCTTGTGCCAGCGGCAGTTGTGCTTCAGGGAAGCCCACAAATTCCGATATTTGCACTGCCGCCGCTGCCAGGACGGTGGCCATAGGGTCGGCGTTGCCTACATCTTCAGCGGCGCAGATGGCGATTCTTCTTGCGATGAAGCGGGCATCTTCGCTGCCGGCGATGAGCCTTGCCAGCCAGTAAACCGTGGCATCCGGGTCGGAGCCTCTCATGCTTTTCTGCAGAGCGCTTGCCAGGTCATAATGCGTATCGCCTGTAGGGTCAAAGTAGATGGCTTTTTGCTGTATGGATTCTTTTGCGATATCGAGGTCGAATTTTATCGTCTCAAGCCCCGCATTTTTCTGGGACATGACCCCTATTTCAAGGGCTGTAAAAGCCCTTCTTGCATCTCCGTCGCTCATAATGGCTATATACTCGAGCGCGTCATCCGTTACCTTGATGTCCAGTGTGCCGAGCCCTCGCTTCCTGTCGGTTAATGCTCTTTTTAGAAGTTGAATAATATCAGTTTTTTCAAGCGGCTTGAATTCGAAGATGGTGCTTCTTGAAATCAGGGGCGAGTTTATGGCAAAGTAGGGGTTTTCGGTGGTGGCGCCGATAAGAATGATTATGCCGGCTTCGACGTCGTCCAGGAGTACATCCTGCTGGGCGCGGTTGAAACGGTGAATTTCGTCGATAAACAGGACGGTTCTGCAGTTTTTGCCAAGGAGATTGCCTTTTGCCTCGTTAAGTATTTCGCGAATGTCTGCGACGCTTGCAGCCGGAGCGCTGAGGTAGAAGAATTTTGCGTTTGTTTGCTTTGCTATGACGGCAGCAAGGCTGGTTTTTCCTGTTCCCGGCGGACCGAAGAAGATAAGGCTGCTGAGTGTTTGTGCCTGCAGCATTCTGTAGAGTAGTTTTCCGGGAGCGATAAAGTCTCTTTGGCCGATGAATTCTTCGAGATTTTCCGGCCTCATTCTCGCTGCCAGTGGTGCGTTTGCCTGTAGTTGTGCCTTCTCAATATCTGAGAAAAGCGACTTTTTATCTCTTGTTTCGGGCATAAAGCCTATTATACCGCCCGGTTAAGACCTTTGTCGACAGTAACTTTATAGCATTTGAGTTGTGGGGGGCTTTACCCGCCTGAGGCGGGGTTTACTTTTATGTTGGTTTTTAACGTTTCGAAGACCTTAATGGTGCTTTTACCTGCCTGTTTTGCAGCATAAAGTGCCTCATCGCTGCGGTGGGTTATTTCCTCTGGGTGCATATCGCCGTCGCATTGGCCGACTCCAATGCTGATTGATATCTGGATTTTTTGTCTTTCCCAGATGACAGGAGAATTAGAGACTTCATTTATCATTCTCTCTGCCACGACGAGAGCCTCAGAAAGTGAGGTATTCGGAAGGACAACTGCGAATTCATCACCGCCGTATCTTGCGGCGATGTCGATTTTTCGAATACATGAGGCAATTTTTCTGCTGACTCGCTTTATTACCATATCTCCTGCGCGGTGTCCGAACTTGTCGTTGATGGGTTTGAGGTTATCTATATCAGCCATAATAATTGAGAGCTGTCCGCCGTATCTCTGACATCTTATAAGTTCTCTTTCAAGGATTTCAAAGAATGTTCTGTGGTTGATAAGGCCTGTCAGACCGTCTGTTTTGGCCTGGTATTGTGTTTTTTCAAAGAGTTTAATGTTGCCGATTGAAGCGCCCACGAGTTGTCGGAAAAGCTCGATGAGGGCAACATCTTCGCTGCTGAATTTTTCGGCACCGATTTTATCTGCGAGATTCAGCACGCCTACGACACTGTTATGGCAGATAAGTGGGGCAATTATACATGTATTTGATTGATAATTTTTCGCAAATTTACGGTTCAATTTGGAGATAATCGGTGATTTATGGTCTTCAATGTTTTCGATGGCAATCAACTCTTTGCTTTTGACGGCTTTTATCATGGGTGACAGATTAGCCTGATTGAGGGATACTATATTGTTAATGAGAAATGGGTGGTTATGATTTTCGAGGTGTAGCATATCAGTTGTCTCGTCAAGTATATACAGCGAAGCGAATCTGGCATTGACAAGTTTTGGAATCTGTTCCACGCAGACTTTTCCGATTTGCGGCATATCTAAGCAATTTATCTGCTGCACAAGCGGGGCAATGGCCTGCAGGATGCCCAGATTCGCATTGTTTAGCGAATTATCCGGGCCGCAAACTTCGTTATTCTGTTCGGCATTGTTCATAAGGACTTTTGTCTGCACGTCTTAGACTATAAAAACACTGTTTTTGAGATATTCATTATATCGGTGTGGAAAATGGGCAAGTTTGGTAAAAAAAATTATAATTTCCAGCGGTTTTTCATCTGAGCAGACTTAGGTCCGAAAAAGCTCTATTTTATGAGTCGCCAAGGACTGATAATTTTCAGCTTTACCGTTATTTGATGGTTCAATTAAAAATTGACGGCTCTTTTTGGGACGTACGAATGCGGCAGAAAAAGAAAACAGAAATTTTTTAAAAAAAGTTGTTGACGCTGGGCAGAATAGCTTTTACATTTTATAAAATGTAAAAGCTATTTTTTAAAATCAGAGATTTGATTTTAAGGGACTTTTGGTTTTTTACGGCCGGTAATATTGAAAAGGTTTAGGTAATGTTTGAAGCGCAGCAGTCGGATTTGGCCAGGGGCAACAGGAATGACTTTTCGGTTCCGGAAAAGCTTTATCGTATCGGTGAAGTAGTGCGTTACACCCCGTATTCTCGTCAGACGATTCACAACTATACGATTATGGGTCTGATAAGAGAGGCTGCATGGACCCAGGGCGGGCATCGGCTTTATGCCGAAAGTGTTTTTGAGCGGCTTTCAAGGATAGCTGAACTCAGGAAGACAAAGACGCTCAGTCAGATAAGGGAGATACTCGATACGGCCGGCAACTGACTTTTGCATTTTAAAAATAATTACAGGGAAATAGTCGTGACTAACGATACTGGACAAATGGACTTGTCATCGTTGATTCGTGACAACATAGACGATGTGCTTGTAAAAATCATTCAATTTACTCACATTCGCCACAGGGTAATTCTGGAGAACATTAATAATTGTCATGCAGTTGGTTTTGTCCCCCGGTGGGTTGATGTTGAAGATTTTGCAAAAGTAATTTCCGCAGCTCTTTCGGAGCATCAGAGAACCAGGAGGCTTGTTCTGTGTGACAGCGAGTCGGTTAGTTTTATGCCGAATGGCCGGTTGAGTATAAAGCTGAAGATTGACACGGCGGCCAGGAGGCTTTTTGAGAAGGATTTTGACCGGTACATTCGCCTCCAGCAGCAGCGGCTGAATGAAAATACGATAAATAACAAAACGGCCTGTGCTCTATTAGGGCACAAGCTGAAAGTGGCCAGGCTGGCAGCACAGAGATGAATTGGTGTAAGTCCTTTGTAATAAAAGTGTTACGAAATTTCAGCGGAAAGACATTTGAATCGATGTTTATCTTTCAGGGAGGAATAAATGACTATAGCGCCTGTTGAGGAACTTGCCAGGCTTGCGGCTGAAAACAGTCAGAAAGCGAAGGTTCTCGCGATTGCCAGTGGCAAAGGAGGTGTGGGCAAGACAAATATTTCGGCAAATCTTGCTGTATGTTTAGCTGCGGCTGGTAAGAAGGTGGTGGTATTTGATGCGGATTTTGGCCTTGCGAATCTTGATATTGTTTTTGGTGTAAACAGCAAATACAACCTTTCACATTTCGTTAGGGGTTGCAGGAGTATCGAGGAAATTTGTCAGCCGGCCGGTGCCGGCGTGGATATAGTTTGCGGCCTTTCCGGCATTGAGTCTCTTGTGGACATGTCGGACTTTGCCAGAGAAAGGATTATCAGGGCGCTGGAGGTTTTGTCCGATAACTACGATGTGGTTATTGTCGATACTTCTGCCGGCATTGGTAAATCGGTGCAGGCGTTTTGTATGGCTTCTGACCACACCGTTCTTGTGACTACCCCTGAACCTGCGGCGATAACAGATGTTTATATATTGCTCAAGGCTCTTACGACCAAGCGGTATAACGGCAGGCTCAGTCTTCTTGTGAATATGGCTTGTAGTGTAACCGAAGGCAAGAAAGTTTACAGGCAGATTGCGCTGGCGGCAACTCAGTTCCTGGATGTTCGACTTCATCATGCCGGTGTTCTTGTCAGGGATGAGCATGTAAGTCTTGCGGTCAGGAAGCGGCAGATGGTAGTGCTTGAATATCCAAGGTGTGCTGCTACACAGGCCTTGATGGCGGTAGCGGCCAGGCTCAGTAAGGTTCCTGTGAACGGTGCAGCAGGACAGAGTTTTTTCAAAAAAGCTGTTAACTGGTTTTTCTAATCTAAAACACCCCTTTTGAAAGGCCGATATTACTGGCGGAAGCGTTAAAACCGTTAAAGCCTGTATAAGCCGTGCACTTTAAAAATTGAGTTCTGTTTTTTTGTGACTTATCGGACTGTTTGGAATTTTTGGAGGATACAAAAATGCTGGCGTCAAAAAAATCTGTGGAAGTCGATGCAGATACCCTTTGGGAAGATTTTTTCAGGCAGCGTTCCGAGGAGAACCGCAACAGGTTGATTGAGCATTATCTGCCGATTGTCAAGTACACTGCGGAGCGGATATATATGAAGCTTCCGGAAAAGGTTGAAGTTGATGATTTAATCAGTGCCGGCATATTCGGCCTTATGGATGCGATAGACGCTTTTGACCCCGAAAGGGGTGTCAAGTTTGCAACGTATTGTACGCCGCGCATAAGAGGAGCGATTCTTGATGAGCTTCGGAGCATGGACTGGGTCCCTCGTCTTGTAAGGGCCCGTGCTCATCAGCTTGGCAATGCAACAAAAACGCTTGAGGCTCATCTTGGCAGGCTGCCGACTGAACGGGAAATTGCCGAAGAGCTCGAGATGAATATGGAGGAGTTTTATAGGCTGCAGCGCGATGCCATCGCTATTGGTCTTGTGTCTTTGAGCAGTAATCTTGACGTTGAAGGCGACAATGACATTTGTGAAATTGATGTAATTGAGGACAAAAAGAGCGAAGACCCGATGATAGAAGCGCAGAAAAGAGATTTGAAAAATCTGCTGACCAGAGGACTGACCCGGGCCGAAAGACTCATACTTGTCCTGTACTACTATGAGGAGATGACGATGAAGGAAATCGGTGCAACACTTGACCTTTCGGAATCGAGGGTTTCACAGATGCACTCGTCGATAATAGCAAGACTCAAGGCGCAGATGGATGCCCGCAAAAAGGAGTTTTCAGCTAAGTAGTTTCCCATAGACAAGAAGAAATTAAGAATGTAAAATGAGGATTTAAGAAGTCATCCGCCGCAGGCGGACTCCACAACTTTTAATTTTGAATTTTTAATTTTGAATTTCTTTATGCAATTTACGAAAATGCATGGTCTTGGTAATGATTATGTATATGTAAACTGTTTTGACCAGACAGTTAAGGACCCTGTGTCTCTGGCGCAGATTTTAAGCGACCGTCACAGAGGCATAGGCTCTGACGGTCTGATTTTGATATGCCCTTCGGATGTTGCGGATGTCAGGATGAGGATGTTCAATGCCGACGGCTCTGAAGCTCAGATGTGCGGCAATGGTATTCGCTGCGTGGCCAAATATGCTTATGAGCATTCTCTCGGCGGCAGCCGCAGGGCGTTTTCTGTGCCGGGACGGAAAAGCTTTCCAATTTCTCTCCGAGTGGAAACCGGCAGAGGGATTCTTACACTTGGCCTGCTGGTTGATAAGAAAAACAAAGTGGAACAGGTATGCGTCAATATGGGTCAGCCGATACTTGCTCCTGCCCGGATTCCTGTCGCACTTGAGGGCGACAGCGTAATTGAAGCGGCCATAGATGTTCAAAACCAGCGGATGCTAATGACCTGCGTCTCGATGGGCAATCCCCACGCGGTATTTTTCACTGAAGACCTTTCAAGTATAGAGCTTGAAAAAATAGGACCTGTAATAGAGCATCATGAGCTTTTTCCCGAAAGGGTTAATGCTCATTTTGTGAGGGTTGATTCTCCGCAGGAATTTACAATGATTACATGGGAGCGTGGCAGCGGAGCGACTCTTGCTTCTGGCACGGGTGCGTGTGCCTGTTGTGTGGCCGCCGTGCTTACGAACAGGTGCGGCAGGATTGTTACGGCCAATCTTCCCGGCGGTGCGCTCCAGTTGAACTGGTCGGGCGAGGACAATTGTGTCTATATGACCGGCCCTGCGACAGAGGTTTTTACTGGCGATTGGCCTTGCATAACCTAATCACTCATCCAGTCGCCAGCGAATGCTGCAAAATCCCTGAAATCTATTGAGCCGTCAATAATTGTAAAAGACAAAAGAACCACATACAGAGGAATGACTTTTACTTTTTTAACTAACTTTTTCATATAATGTCTCCTTCTCCAATTTTTAAAATAACTATTCACATATGTTTACCGTACCCTCTTTCATCGGACCAAGTAGGATAACTACATCTTCACACTTTCCATGTATGTCAGGATTATCAGAAAGGAAGAAAGGCTCGGTTTCTACAGAAATTGTATGTTTATCTTCCGAAAGAGCTAAAAGCTTGATTCTTACTTTCTCCGAGCCGATAATTCTACCTTTCTCATCATAAGAACATATAGACAGCAAATCATTCACATCGGGAAATATCTGGTCAATATACTTTCCGATATCCTGCTGACTAATTCCTGTCAGCACCCTCGTTACAGGCTTCGGGATATTATCTGGTAGGTGTATCACCCATTGATATTTGTATCTTGTGGATGCCCAAGCTATATCCTTAATGTCATTCAAGATATGAACAAGAAAAGGGACATTTGGATCCATCGGTTCCTCATTGCCGTCAGAGATTCTCCACCTGAAATGCTCTTTGACTGGCTCGACTTTATACGCCCAGCGGATGAACTGCTTTTTTGTCCAGCCTGTTGCCTTGTATATTGGGTCATTGATTCTTAAGTACCAGATGTATGAAACCCCCAGAACAAACAATGCTGCAATGAACGCAATAAAAATTACGACGATTTTAAGCTTTGTCAGTTTCACTTCTCTCTCCCTTAAAAGAAGGTATAATTGCCTAAATGATTGCAATTCCTGCTTTTGTCTTCATTTTGTATCTCCTTTTTTGAGGTTTCAGACCTGCTGTGATTTTATCTTATGTTATTAGACTACCATGCTATTTTAAAAGCAAGACAATTCTTTATATTCTTATTCATCATTTCTCTCTATATTCTTCAAATTAATGGTAGTTACCAGACCTCAAGTAAATTATTTACCAGCTCGTTAAAGGCGCGCCTGAGCCGTCAGGCCTGATAACTACCAATCGCCTACCGAGGGCTTTCTTTGGATACACTATCCCTGTTCTGAAGATGACGTTTGTTTTAATGATTGCAGGAGTGCAAAAAATCAAAAGGGCACTACTACATCATGTTCCACTAAGGCTCGCCAGAGCCTGCACAGAACACGCAAGCAGTGCCCCATTTCGGGGCACTGACTTTCATGCGTTTCTGTGCTTCTAAAACTGGCGATTTTAGTGGAAACGCCAAAAGTTCAGTACTAATCAATATTTAATTGTCGTATGTTATATTAGTTATCGATACAATCCAAATGCAAGAAAAAAATATATAAAATTTTCGGTTATCTTCGAGGGGCAGATAGCTGAGCGAAACCGGAAGTCAAATTGCTTTATCTTTTTGTCGCTTTGCAGCTATTTTATATTTGCTGATTTATCAATCCCGTATGTTTTTGCGATAGTCAGATTTGCCGACTGCATTGTGGCCCTGTCGAGGATGATTTTCGGCTGGTCGAGCTCGAACTCAATTACATCGTATTTTGTTTCGGGATTTAGTGTCAAAGCCACGGGGATATCCTTCATTGACCGAATTTTCATGCCGTTAATATTGTCAATAACAAGCTGGCTCAGTCCGTGATAGCCGAGGTTGATATTGCCGGGCAGAACATAGCTTAGAACAATGATTGCCTTTCGCGTCTCTGTGGGCTTGAAAGCCTCATTGAGCAGATAATTATATATATGCGGCTCAGCCTTTCCTGCCCAGTCGGCTCCTCTTGCTTCAAGGTATGTTTTTGTCAGTTTCTGCAGAATGCAGCCGCCGATAATAAAATATTGTGGCTGGCTGTCGAGGTCATACCAGGGCACGAGCATTTGGGAGACATCGAAGTTTTTGACAAGCGCTTCGATTTTCTCACTCTTGCCGTCTCGCCAGAGATTGAATGTGATTTTTTCACCTGCGGTTTTTCCTGTTATGAGATAGTCGAAAAACAGGGCATCGTATTTTGGATGGATGAACCTGCCGTAGGAATTCAGCTCAAAGCCGTCTATGGACACAAGCACATCGCCGGTTTTCAGCACATCGCTGCCCGTCCCGATTGTATAGACGTCCGAAACATAGACACCGTTTTGTATTTGCTGCGGCAGTTTCAGGTATTTTCTTAAAGCAGGGTCGAGCAGTCTTGTTGTAAGAAACCCGACGGCGCCGGTTCCGTTGTAAGTGTCGTCATTTTCATCACTTATGAATCTGTTTATGACCTCTGCCGGGATGATTCCCGCTTCCTTGTTGCTGTTTGACCAGCAGGCTATTCCCAGAGGTTCTGTTCCGATGCAGTATAGCTGTCCGTTGCCTGTAAGGTCGGAGATGTTTGCGGCCACAAAATTAAGTGTTCGGGAAAATGCTATTGAGTATGAGTCTACAGATGCTCTGTCGAGATAGCCTCTGCCGCTATAGGCCTGGACAGTAGATGACAGCCAGTAGAAATTGACTTCGATGCCTTTTTCGTATTTTGCGTTGAACTTCAGGGGTACCAGTGCTTTTTTGAGAGCGTTTGGGTCAAGTTCAATCAGGGCAAGATTGGATTCATAATCGACTATTTTGATTTTTGCCGGTATGAATTCGTTTTGTCCGAATCTTTTTGCCTTTATGACCGCGGCATTTGCGACATTATATGCGGTGGTAATAACCTGATTTTCGGCTATAGCACAGCCGACACCCCAGCCTTCTGTGATGTCCTTATTTTTCCACGGCTGATACTGTTCATAGCCGCAGTAAGATATCTGAAGATAAACGATGGAATCCTTCATTTTTTCGGTCATATCTATGCGCCCTTTGGCACAGGCATTAGATGAGACGACCGCGGCAAAGAGTAAAACGGAAAAAAGAAGCTTGACGTTTTTCGTTTGTTTCATATTTTGTCCTCCGTAAATGCCCATGTTGGGACGTTGTATTTTTCGAGGATGATTTCGTTTCGCTGATGAGCCTTTTTTGCTTCTATCGGCAGGGGACTGTCGGAATTCATAAATTTGAGGATGTAAAAATCGGCGTCTTTGTTTTCAAAGGCTTTTTTGACGTCATCGAGACTTCTGACGGGCGTATCATTTATGCTTTCAAGCGGTTTGTTTAAAAAGCTGTCGCCGTAAGCGTTGATTTCATCGGGAAGAATTTCGGAAAGAATTACGTATTCTTTTCGCAGTCGGTCCTTGTTAAGTTGTTGTGAATCGCTGAAAAGGTATCTAAGGATATGTGGAATGTCCTTAATCCAGTCTCTGCCCCATGTTTCAAGAAAATTCCTTGATGCTGAAATAAATGTCAGTCCCGCAAAACATACATAGTGGGGCGGGTCGTCATAAAGCCGGGCGTATTCGAATACCGGTCGATTGAGCTGTATCGGCAGTTCAGTGGTGTTCTTTTGGCCGTTGCGCCAATAGGTCAGGGTGACTGCCTGGCCGATTTGTTTTTGTTCTATTGCTTCCGACATGTGGTGTTTTGTGCCGTAAATCATAATCATGCCGTCATTGTCGATGTCGTAGTTGTCTATCCGTGTTATGCAGTCGTCTTTCTGCAGTATTGTTTCAGCAGAGCTGTTAAGCATTACAGATATTACTACGATGCCCTGTGTGTCGGCTGGAATTTTAAGGAAATCTTTGTAGCTGTCGTTATGCAGACCTGTGAAAAGTGTTATGCCCAGCGAGTCGAAACCGTCATATCTGCCGTCATTGACGTCCTGCAGAAAGTGTTTGATTACGGTTGTTGGAATCATATAGCCGATATTCTCCGCCGCAAGCATACCCTGAAAGGCCACCCCGATAACTTTTCCGTCCTGCATTACGGGTCCGCCGCTGTTTCCCGGGTTTATTGCCGCGTCTGTCTGAATAACCAGATGTGAATCGGCGCCGCTGTGAACATATACATCGGTTTGAATCCTCGATATGACGCCTTCGGTGACGCTGAAATGCGCCCCGCCCAGTGGGAAACCGTATGTAGAGACTGTGCTGTTGACCTTTGGCAGGTCTCCGAAGTCCAGCGATTCGGTGCCATCGAAGAAGGATTCATCGTACACTTTCAGCACAGCCAGGTCGCAGTCATGGCCGATAAACTCAACATTGGCAGGATATTTTTTTGCGATGTTTTCTTTTTTGATAATGATGTATCTGTTGTCTGATATGTTGTGAGCGTTTGTAAGAATTCTGTTCCCTGCGATAATGAAACCGGAGCCTGTGCCTGCGGTTGTGGATTTCTGCTTCCACGGCGTGGTGTAATCGTAGCCCTGTTTGACGGTTTGAATCATTACGACGGATTTGGATATATCCGGCGGTTGGGCAGGACAAATGCCGGCAGGTAAAAGAGCGGTAAGGACAAGTAATATTTTTTTCATATTTAACCTTCCTTGAAAGTTACCCTTCGTTTCACTCAAGACGAAGCAATCTTAATTGCGTCCTTCGTTTATCGGTTGCGATGCTCGTTTCGTCTATCGTCTATCGGTTGCGTTCTGGGTTTGCGTTCACCAAATTTATCCCACGCAACAGATAGATTATAGCACTGTCTGCTGATTTTGTCATAAGTGTCGATTAGTCTTTCTCATATTTTAACGTCAACCGCATAAGAATACAAATCTCTGGCCTGAGTTAAAGAAACCATTGTTTCATTAGACTCTGCCATTGCATCGTCCAGGTATTTTTGAAACCCTTTCTTCTGATGCCTTTTAGAATAGCCCTCTGCAATCAAACGAGGAACGGCTTTGGTTGAACGTCTAAGCTGGCCAACCAAATCATATTTCTCTTCGACAGGTAATTTTGGCAAAATATGTTTGAACACCTCAAGCATTGCCTGATAAGCAACTTGATAAACATCCAAATCGTGGAAACTTTTAATGGATTTTTTGCTTTCCATAACGTTTTACGACAAACGCAGCCGTAACGAGCCTCGCAACCGTAACCGTTTAACGTAACCTTAAAAACTACATTGCCTTTATCTCTAAATAACTATTCAGCATTGGATTAATTCCTATTTTCCATTTTCCGAGTAAGTTCTTCAAGCTTTTCTTTTGCTTCTCTGTATTTTATTTTGCCCATTCTGCTGAAAACTTCTTTTTCGGGATACATTATTTTAAACTGCTCGGTATAGACATCTTCTATTTTTATAGCCTTTCTGTAGTGTTCGATTGCAAGGTCGGTTTTACCGAGCTGCTCGCAGGTTTCCGCAAGTTCGACATGCAGCTCTGCCGACCAGGGGTATCGGACAAGGGCCTGCTGAAGGGCCAAAAAAGTCTTTTCAAACCAGAACTGCCGTTTTTCGCCTGTTATCTGTGCGAGCGTTTCGTAGACCTTGGCAAGATTTTCATAATTTTTGAAATCGGCCTTATCTCTCCGGATAGCCGCCAGCAGTGATTTTTCAGCCTGCAGCAGGACATCCGGCCGATTTCCGGGATTCATTTCAAATTTATACAGGAGCATTTTTCCGGCAAAGGCGGCAGGAGTCGGGTTTAAAGTATCGTCTGCACAGGCATCGATTAAAAGTGCTGTTGCTTCTTCAAGTTCTCCCTTTGTAAAAAGCAGTCTTGCTTTTTCTGTTTTAACCGCCGTTTTTGCTCCGGGTATTATACAGAACCATATAAGAGCTGTTGCCGTAATGAGTGCTGAGGCGGTGAGGATGATTTTTTTTATTTTATTTGGTTTTAAACTGCTGTCTGTAAGATTTTTCACTCGGTAATCCGAACAGACTATTGCCGTACAGGCCCACAAGGCAGTCATTATTCCAGGCTCAAAGAGTGCGAAATCAATCAGGTTGTGGATTAATACCGCAGCCAGTCCGCATAAAATGGCAGCGTGAAAGATTTGTCTGGTTTTTGATTGTTCTGGCGCCAGCCATCTTGACGATTCGGCTCGCGTGCACAGCCATAATGTCGTTCCTGCGAAAAATGCCGGTGCAGCATACATAATGGCAATGACATATAGAATAACATCAATACTGCTGCCAATTTCGGCTCTTACGGCAATCGGCCTGACAAACAGCAGGACAAGAACAATCGAAATCCCGCAGGCCTTTCCAATGGTAACCAGACTTGTCCGACGAAGCCTCGGCGAAGGCGGATTATTTTCAGCAGGCCTGATGATGGAGCCTTTATTTTGTATGCAGCACGTTATAATCGGCCAAAATATTGCTATACAGAATCCTGCCAGGCCGATTATTCCGTACTGGCTCAGGATGCTCAATACGAAGCAGTGCGGGTCTCTGACGGTCTCGAGTGCCTGCGGTATTTTGTAGTGTGTATAGTATGAACCGAAATTTCCGCCTCCGATTCCCGTCATCAGATGTCTGGCGATAATTTTTGCTGCAGCGGACCAGTACTGCCATCTGACCAGCATCGAATTTCCGCCGGGCAGTGTATTGTGCGTAACGCCGTAGTTGATGATGGAAATTACACAAAGGGTAATTAAAATGATAGCAGTAAGCATTATAAGGCCTCGGTGGCGCCGGAGAATCTGGCCGAATCTTACAGATAAAAATAGTAGAAGTCCTGCAGCGGCCAAGGATACAATCGCGCCTTTGCTGTGTGCTTCGAGCAGACCGGCAAAAAGAACAAGCAGCAGGACTGTCGGCAGCCATAGTCTTTTCAGATTGTTTTTGATTCCGGAAGAGTCAGGTTTGAAATCAAAGACGGCAAATACACAGAAGATTGCAAGCGCCAGAAAGCTGGCGACGCTGTTTCCTGTGGTGAAAAACCCTCTGACATCCTTTGAATACAATCTGTGTTCGTAGAGCATATGCTCAAAGGAGCCCGGCTCTATGCCGAGTTTTTCGAGCTGGGTGGTGGGTTCGGCTTTATACTCTTCTATCATAAGTTTGTTGCTGCTGAAAAACTGCTCACTGCACTGATATACATTTGCAGTTCCCATAGCTATCAGCACAAAAAGCAGGACCTTCTTTCTTTCGATTGTTTCCAGAAGATTTGAAAGTACGACAGCCGTCAGCATCGCCGACAGAATTGTAATTGAATCAGTTACAGCCGCTCTGCGGTTTGAAGCTGCGATTGTGCTGATGGTGCAGGCAATAACGAAAATCAATATGCCGTACTCAAAGCCGCTCAACCGATATCTGAAATTTCCGCTCCACAGTCTGACTACAAACCAGATGAGGGCCGAGATAATCAGCAGGCTCGAAATGCTTATGCTCAAAAAATTGTCGTAGAAGATGCCCTGTAGATTGAATGATTCTATGTGCGGATTTTCCATAAAGCTCAGTCTCAGAGCGATAACGCACATAAGGAACACGAAGAGAACCGATTCGAAAATATGGAATGTTTTGTTGTTATTTTTCTGAGCCATTTTTTCCGGTTGATTCGAGAATAGCAACAATAGCCAGCACCAGAACCGTCTGCGCAAATACAAGAATGCCGTAGGCCGAGTTGATGGTTTTCAGAACAATTGCGCCCAGTCCGGTGGCAAGTGTTGCAAGGTAAAGCGTCAGTACCGCCTGCACTTCCGTTAGCCCCCGTTTTTTAAGTCTGTGCGAGAAGTGTTGCGTATCGCCGACAAACGGACTTTTGCCCTGACTGATTCGCAGGGCGGTTACGCTTATAAAATCATACAGCGGCAGGGCCATTATAACCAGCGGCATCAGCACAACATACCATTTACTGTTGTCGGTGCCCTGGTAATATGTTGTTCTTAGTGTAAGGAGTGCGACGAAAAAGCCGACGACAAGAGACCCTGCATCGCCCATAAAAATCGAGGCCGGGAAGAAATTGAAAACAAGAAAACCGGCCAGTGTCCCTGCAAAAATCAGTGCAAAGCCGCCCACGAGGATTTGTTCTGAAAGAACTGCTGCAAAAAACAGGATTATGGAAATTATAAAAGCAATCCCGGCGCTCGCACCGTCCATATTGTCCAGAAAATTAAATACATTTATTATGAGCACAATCCAGAAAGCGCTTATGATTGAGGTGATAATTTTGCTTTCGATAAAAAGCTCGACCCTTACATCGGCAAAGTAAGCAGCAGCAAATGCGGCGGCGAACTGCACCGGCAGTTTAGTCCCCGGCCCAAGGTTTTTTATATCGTCCCACAGACCCAGCCCGAACAGCACCGCAGAGCAGGCGATTATTATCAGCAGTTGGTATGTTTTTCCCGCAAAATCTTTCGGATAAACGCCGGTGTTGTCTGTGAATTTTTGTGGCAGGGTTTCGGATAAGATTATTGCAGCCAGACAGAAAAACGTAATTGTTGCAAATATTGCGATTCCTCCGCCCAGCGGAATGATTTCTTTGTGAAATCTGTCCTGACGCGGATGAGCGACAAATCCTGTTTTGACGGCGAGCTTTTTAACCGCAGCCGTCAGAACAGCCGAAACGATAAAAGCCGTCAAAAAGCCTGTTGTGTATACAGTGGGCAGATTTATCACAAAATTACTCCCTTAACTGCTGAACAAGTTTGTTCCTGACCCTGCTGAAAAAGTCGTGGTAGCATTTTTGTCTGTAATCCGGATAAGTGTAATCGAAGGTCTTCCATTGTCCTTTATCGTAAATGAGTGTTGTTTCAGCCCGAATTTTTTTGCCGATATATATTCTGTGCGAATAATCTTTTGTACTTGCCAGGACAAGTTTTGAGCTTTCAATAAGTCCCGGGTCTATATTCACCGGCCGCGGCAGATTGGTCTTGATTTTTCCTGCAAGTTTCCTTTCGAGCCGGTTGGTCTGATGTTTTATTTTTGCCAGTCTGCCCGGACAAACCGGTTTTTCGATGCTTACGAACTGTCGCAGGATATTTTGGCCCGTTTCTTTAGCATAATAACCGGTCTGTTCAAACGGCCATATATCGCTTATAAAATCAACCTTACCGAATTTTTTTGTAATGGCTTCTACGGCTGTGTCTAAAGCGTTTTTATCGCAGCCGAGCAGCCCGATAATCAGTTTTGCTCCAGCAGGTTTTTTAAGCGTCCACATCCGGTTCAGCTTTATCCGCCTATGGCGGATTTAAGTTCTTCAATCAACTTTATAATTTTTTCTTTTGTTTTTTCCAGCGGGACTTTTGTTATTCCATTATCCCGGCGGAGCTTTATTTCAGCACTGTTCTCAGCAATCGATTTTGCGCCGATTATTATTCGGATTGGTATTCCGATAAGGTCTGCGTCCTTGAACTTGACGCCTCCGCGGGCGTCTCTGTCATCGAGAAGAACTTCCACGCCGAAAGCCTTCAATTCGTTATATAGTTTTTCCGCAGCAGCAAGGATTTCGTCGGTATTTCCCGCAGGAACGATAATAACCTCAAACGGTGCAATGCTTATCGGCCAGATAATACCGTCGTTGTCGTGCGATATTTCAATGGCAGAAGCAACAATCCTGTTTATGCCTATGCCGTAACAGCCCATTATGCACGGCTTTTCGACGCCGTCTTTATCGAGAAATTTTGCCCCGAGTTTGCTGCTGTATCTTGTGCCTAACTTGAAAACCTGCCCAACCTCGATTCCTCTTTTAAAGGAGAGTTTCTGCCCCTTGTATGTATCACCCTCGACGGCGTTTCGTATATCAGCAATTATTACATTCTTGCCTTCAATTGGAAAATCTCTGCCGGGCACAACATTTTTAATATGATAATCTGTCTTATTTGCCCCTGTAATCCCGGCCTCGATTGTCAGAACTGAATGGTCTATAATGAATTTATTTACTTTTTCTGCAAGCCCCACAGGCCCTGCGAAGCCGACCTCGGCTCCGGTAATTTTTCTTATTGTCTCTTCGTCCGCAAGTTCTATGGATTTTCCGATAGCACAGCGGAGTTTTTCCTGATTTATTTCAAAATCTCCTCGAACGAGAACAACGACCAACTCGCTGCCTGATTTGTGAACAAGTGATTTGATGAGCTCTTTTGCGTTTGCCTTTAAGAATGTGCAGATTTCGTCTATGGTTTTTTTGTTTGGCGTGTGAATTTCCGCAACTTTGTCGTATTTTTTATCTCGTTTTACTTTTGGCAGGGCGTCAACTGGTGCCTTTTCAAGATTTGCTGCATAACTGCCGTCTTGGGTCTGTATGATTATATCTTCGCCGGATTCGCACGGCACGGTGAATTGATGCGAGCCGCTTCCGCCCATCTCGCCGGATTCAGCCTCGACAATGGCATATTTGAGACCGCATCTGCTGAAAATCTTTTTATAAGTTTCGTACATTATTTTATAAGTTTCATCGAGGCTTTTTTCATCAGCATGGAAGCTGTAGGCGTCTTTCATTATAAATTCGCGGCTTCGCAATACACCGAACCTCGGCCTGAACTCGTCTCTGAATTTGAAGCTAATCTGATAGAGGTTGACCGGCAGTTGTTTATATGAGTTTATCTCGCCGGCAGCGATGTTCGTAACGACTTCTTCGGCTGTGGGGGCAAGGACATTTTCTCTGCCATGCCTGTCGGTAAAGTGTGCCATAGTTGGTCCATAATCGACGTTGCGTCCTGTCTGTTGCCACAGTTCCATCGGCTGAACAGCGGGCATAAGGATTTCCTGTGCGCCGCTTTTGTCCATTTCGTCCCTGACGATGTTCATAACCTTCATCAGGACCCGCCAGCCTAACGGCAGATAGATATATGTCCCGCTTGCAAGTTTCCTCATCAGTCCTGCACGAATCATCAGTTGATGGCTTGGGATTTCAGCGTCGGTAGGAATCTCTTTTACTGTCGGTATGAAAGCTTTGCTGTACCTCATGTTTTTTCCTTGGTTTTTCGATTTTGCCCGGATTTACTCAAAATTTCGCTGCTAAGCAAAATTTATATCCTCAAAAGAGCGGTTTTGCAAGAAGAACTTTGTCGCCTTTTTTTCTTAAAACCTTTTGACAGAAGCTTTTAGTCTGGTATAATCAGCGAAAATGGATTTTTTGACTGGACCGAATTTTTCTGCTGGCGAAAGGATTGGCTCATGCGGGGTACAATCAGATTACTGGTTTTGCGGTTAAGTATTGTCATAGCGGTTCTCGTCTTTATTTCAGGCTGTGCTGAATCTGCGAAGAAAGAAAATTCCGTTAGTCTTTATGTCGATGCCGTAGTGCTTGCCGAGTCGAATGAGCCGACCAAGGCGGTTGAGAAGCTCAAACAGGCCGTCAAAAAAAATCCCGACTTTGCAGTAGCCTATTCTCTTCTCGGCAATATTTATCTTCAGCAGAACAATTTGCCCGAAAGCGCACAGGCTTACCAAAAGGCAGCCGAGCTTAATCCCTGGTCGTATGAGGATTTTCGTGCTCTGGGTCGGGTTTATCGGCTGATGAGTGATTTTACCTCGGCAGCGCAGGCCTATGCCAGGGCCTGTGAGCTTGACCCGCAGAGTTCCGAACCGCGGTATGGTGCAGCCGATGCGTATTACCAGCTCGGTGATTATGAAAAGGCTCTTGAGTATGGCAAAACAGCCAGGGACCTTGCCCCGACCGACAGCGAAATTGAGAAACTGCTGGGTGATATACATACCGCTCGGCAGGACGATGAGATGGCAATCGATTCGTATAAGCGGGCCCTCGAGCTGAAAGGAAATGACCCGGGCATAATGCTTCAGCTTGCTGTTGCGTATCTGCGCGCCCAGCGGTATGACTCTGCAAAAGAGCTGCTTGAATCGGTCGTGGCAGCCGAGCCTTCAAATGCCGAGGCTTGGCGCCATCTTGGTTTTACTCATCTTAAGCTTGGCGAAACAGACCTTTCTGTTGAAAAATATCTCAAAGCCATTCAGCTCGGTCCTGACGACTGGCGTGCGCACAAAGGTCTTGGCGTTGCTTATATGATGAAGTACAGGGATTTGAAGAGTCTCAAAGATTCCGGTGCTGCTGATTTCAGGACTAGGGCGCTTGCCCACTGGGGCCGCTCTCTTGATTTGAATCCGGCTCAGGACAAGCTCCTGAAATTATACAGAAAATACACACAGTAGGGGGGCTGCTTGGCCAAAACCGCCGACAAATGCTGCTGCTCTTGGATTCGGAGTCTTTTAAGCACACAAATAAGCGCTTCTGCAGCGCATTTGTTGTTCTGGCCGGTCTTTGTGGTCGGCCTTGCCGTTGATTTATGGACAAAGTCTTATGTTTTCGATTGGCTCAGCTCTCTTTCTTCCCGGCGATACACTGTTTTGGCCGGTTTTTTTCAGCTCGTGCTCGTTGAAAATCGCGGCGCAGCCTGGGGCATCGCAGCCGATAAAACTATTCCGTTGATACTGATTTCCATTGTTGCGATTGTCATTGTTTTTGCCGTTTTTCTGTTGGCTCGCAGGCCGCGGGCAGTTATTGTTTTTTCTCTTGCCTTGTTCGCGGCAGGCATCTGTGGCAATTTATATGACAGGGTTTTCAACAACGGCGGGGTTCGTGACTTTCTCGATTTTTATTACGGGGACATTCATTTCCCGGCCTTTAACATTGCCGATTCAATGCTGACAGTCGCGGTATTTATTTTAATTATTACCACGATTTTCTGTCAGAAGCCTCAACCGGAGGACACAGAGCCGCGAATGTCGGAGCGCAGTCCAGATCCGCCGTAGCCTTGGCGAAGGCGGATGGCGGTATTTATTTTGATTATTGCTACCGTTTTTTGCCAGAAACCGCAGACAGAATAAAAAATCCGTGTAAATCTGTGCCTGCCCCGTGAGATGTCCCTTGGACTATCTCATCGGGGTTAATCCGTGTCTAATAAAAAATCTGTGTTAATTCGTGTTAATTCGTGGTTAATTCCTTCGTGCCTTTGTGTCTTCGTGGCTATATTCTACATACTTTCAAATACGTGTTCAGCCACGTAAATGGGGACGTTCGTAGCGATACCGACCGCGATGGCATCGCTTGGCCGCGAGTCAACCTTAACGTTTTTGCCGTTGATGTTTAAATGAATTGTTGCAAAATATGTGTGATTTCGTAAATCGCTTATCACGACCTTTTCAACCTTTGCTCCCAGAGCATCAATTATATTGCCCAGCAGGTCATGTGTCAGCGGTCTTATGGTTGTTTTGCCTTTTAATCTTCTGTCAATCGCCATAATTTCGACGATGCCTATGACTATTGGCAGGGTGCGCTCGCCGGCCTTTTCCTTAAGGACGATAACCTGCTGGTCGCTCGTCTCGTCGATTATTATCCGTGATAATTCAACTTCAATATCCATATATTCTTTCGATATTTAGCCCCCTGATTTATCAGGGGGCTTGCCTGCCCCGTGAGACTTGTCCCGTGAGATGTTTTCTTCGAAAAACTATCTCACTGGGATGTTTTCCCATTCAGCTATCTCATCGGGGTTCAACGTTAAATCTTCAATCTTCATTCTTCAATCTTCAATAGACTTCAGTTCCGCCAGATTTTTCTCTATGGCCTTAAGCTGTTCAGTCAGTTCCGCCAGTCTTCGTCGCGTCTGCTCGACAACTTCAGGTTTTGCTCTCGATACAAAGTTTTCATTCGCAAGTTTTGCCTCGTTTGTTTTCACGGCTGTAAGTTTTTCTTCTTTCTGTTTTTCAAGTCTTTTTATTTCCGCCTCTGTGTCGATAAGGCCGTGCACGAAAACCTGAATCTGTTCGACTATCGCGGCGGCCGCGTTCGCAGGTTTACTTTCCTTCGGCGAAGCGCTGAATTTGTCAAGTGCTGCCCTGTCACAGATTAAATCTGCGTTATTCTTGAGAATTTTTGCAATCTTGGCCGGAGCATTTGCAGTTGCAGTCAGTTTTTCCCCCGGCGGCACGGTGTATTTATTCCTGATTTCTCGTATGGCTCGGACAACTCCCTGCACGGTTATTATCTCGTTTTCAATTTCCGGCTCGAAGAATTTATCTGATATTTTCGGCCATTCGGCAATCACGAGCGCATCGCTCTTTTCGATTTCTATCAGGCCCTTTAGTCCTCTTTTTGGTGCAATTTCGTTTAGTTTCTGAAAGATGCCTTCCGTTATGAACGGCACAAACGGATGCAGAAGTCTCAACGTCATATCCAGCACAAACGCAAGGACATTTTGCGGAACATCTTTTTGTGCCGCATCTTTAATACGTGGTTTTATCCATTCAAGGTACCAGTCGCACAAATCGTTCCAGAAGAATCGGTAAATTTCCATTAATGGCTCACTTATTTTGAACTCATCGAGCATTGAAGTTACTTCTTTTACGGTCTGTGCCAGTCTCGACAGTATCCATTTATCTGTAATCGTCATTTTTTTCCTGTCGAACGAGTCAAAGTCGACCCCTTCGAGGTTCATCATTGCAAATCTTGATGCGTTCCACAGCTTGTTGCAGAAATTTCTGCCGATGTCGAATTTGTCGCTGATGTTTCTGCCGAGATTGTCTGTTATAACAGGCAGTCTGATATCCTGACTTTCCGTCGTCATCTGGCACAGGCTGAACCTCATCGCATCGGAGCCGTAAGTTTCGATGATGTCAATCGGGTCGATGCCGTTGCCTTTGCTTTTGCTCATTCTTTCGCCGTTGCCGTCAAGTATCGTCGGGTGGATAAAAACATCCGTAAACGGGATTTCATTCATATTTTCCAGCCCCATCATCACCATTCTGGACACCCACAGCGTGATAATATCGCGGCCGGTAACCAGCGTATTTGTCGGATAGTAAAATTTCAGTTCTTCTGTTTCGTCCGGCCAGCCTAATGTGCTGTGCGGCCAGAGTGCTGAGCTGAACCACGTATCCAGCACATCCGGGTCCTGTTGCAGGTTTTTTGATTTGCATTTTTCGCATTCGTCTGGGTCTTCGACGCCGGTATTTATATGCCCGCAATTCTGGCAGTACCATATTGGTATTCGATGTCCCCACCAGAGCTGCCTGCTTATACACCAGTCGCGGATTCCATACAGCCAGTCAAGATAGGTCCGGGCAAATCTTTCCGGGTGGAATTTTATCTTTCCGCTCTCAACTGCTTTGATTGCTCTTTTCGCCAGCGGCTCAACTTTTATAAACCACTGGTCAGAAAGGTATGGTTCGATTATATCGCCGCTGCGGTCGGAATGGCCTACCTCGTGCTCTCTCGGCTCGACTTTTTCGAGCAGTCCCTGTGCCTTTAGGTCTTCGACAACTGCCTTTCTGGCCTCGTATCTGTCTAATCCTGCATATTTTCCGCCGTTTTCGTTTATTTTTCCGTCCGGCGTGAGGATATTGAGCATTTCAAGTTTATGCCGCAGCCCTATTTCGTAGTCGTTTGGGTCGTGGGCAGGTGTTACTTTCAAAAAGCCTGTGCCTTCGCCTAATTTAACATAATCATCGGCAATAATGGGAATCTGTCTGCCCGTTAGCGGCAGATGGACTTTTTTGCCGACTAATTTCCTTGCCCTTTTATCCTTCGGATTTACCGCAACTGCTGTATCGCCTAACATTGTCTCCGGCCTTGTTGTTGCGACGGTTACGAATCCTTTTTCGTCGACCAGCGGATAATGTATATACCAGAAATTGCCCTGAATTGTTTTGTGAACTACTTCATCGTCTGAAACAGCCGTTTGCAAAACCACGTCCCAGTTAACAAGTCTTTTGCCTCGGTAAATCAGGCCTTTTTTAAAGAGATTTACGAAGGTGAATCTGACGGCTCGTGCGCAAATTTCGTCAAGTGTAAATCGTGTTCTTTGCCAGTCGCAGCTTGCCCCGATTCTTTTTAATTGTTCGAGTATCCTGTTGCCGTATTGCTTTTTCCAGTCCCAAATCATTTCGACGAGTTTCTCTCGCCCGACATCGTGTCTTGTTTGGCCGGTTTGGCCTTTTAGGTTTTTTTCAACGACTGATTGTGTTGCTATTCCCGCATGGTCGGTCCCCGGCAGCCAGAGTGTATTAAATCCCTGCATTCTTTTAAATCTGATTAGAACGTCTTGCAGGGTGTTGTCGATAGCGTGTCCTAAATGCAGTGCGCCGGTAACATTTGGCGGCGGTATCATAATGGTATATGCTGGCGTTTTTCTGCCGCCTTTGGCGGGCGGTTCGGTATGAAAATAGTTGCCTTTGCTCCATATTTCATCTGCAAGGCGTTCTATTTGGTTCGGCTCATAAACCTTTGATAATTCATCAGTCATAACTGTAGTCCGAATGTAAATTTACGCTATTTATCCGGAAAATTCTAAAGAAGTGATTTTAACAAAGGCAGGGCGTTTTGACTAATTATTTTTTTGGTTAGCCGTCGTCGTATCGGCGACGGAATATTTAACCGCGAGGGTCTGATTAGTTATTCATTTAAGGCCGTTTTGACGAATTTTTTAAGTTTCGGCACATCATTTTTGCATGTCTCCCAGACGACTTTGGTATTGACGCCAAAATACTCGTGGATAAGAAAATTTCTCATATTCTTCATCCGTCTCCATAGTATTTCGGAATATTTTTCCCGAAACTCGTCGCTGAGACTATTTGAGGCTTCGCCTATTATTTCAAGTTCTCTTACTACGGCATCGACCATCATTTTATTGGATGCGAAAGAGTTGTAATCGGTGTCTTTAAGATACGCCTCGATGCTTTCAATGGCCTCTTTTATATGGGTTAAATAAGTTCTGTCATTTCTCATAGACGTATTCAGCCTGGGCAAGGACTTCGTCTCTGAAATATTTACTTATTGCCTGTGGGGTGAGTAAATCGACTTGTCTTTTAAGATATGATTCAAGACTGTCTTTTATATCGGACAAGGCAAAAAAACCGATAGCTGCATTTGGCTCAAAGTCTATCAGGACATCGATATCGCTGTTTTCGCTCGGCGTGCCGTTGACGCAAGAGCCGAAGATAGCAACGGATTTTATGTCTTTGCGGTATGGGCAGTTTTTCAGTGCCTCGTGCAGTTTGTTTTTTATTTCTTCTTTGGTCATAGGATAAAGTTTAAAACCTGCGTAATCTTGTGTCAAATATAAACTTGCATAGATAGCCTCTGTTTGGCGGGCGGTTCGGTATGAAAATAGTTGCCTTTGAGCCAGATTTCATCCGCAAGGCGTTCTATTTCCTTCGGCTCATAAACCTTCGATAATTCATCTGCCATAACTGTAGTCCGGTTGTGTATTTATACCCTTTAGCTGTAAAGATTTAAAGAAATGATTTTAACAACCCCCGGCCTGTTTTGCTAACATATTTTTAACCGCGGATCTGTCCTGAGCTTGCCGAAGGATTACGCGGATAACACAGATTTTAGGATACGATGTTTATCCACCTGGGGCGGGTTTCTTGCCCAGCCTATCCTTTCGTAGTTTTTTCTTGCTTTCAAAGCTGTTTTAGGTGTAAAATTATCTATAAGTAATAGAGGCAAAACTTGAGGCATAAATTTTGAGGAATCTTAATATGATTTCTTGTAGCTATTCTAAAGTGAACGGTCTTTCTAATTTTTTATTTAACAAAGCATTTTCGTTTTTTGCTGCACTTTTATTCGCTATTATTGCAGGTGTGTTTTCCCCCAAACCCTGTTTAGCTGGCCAATCCACGCCTGAAGAAGAATATAAAGCGCAGAAAAAATTCTTACAACTACAGTCTTCTGTTGACGATGAAGATTATATGAAGGCTCAACTTGTTTTGAGCAGCTTTAAGAGAGACTTTTCCGACTCAAATTTTTGTAAGATTTATTCAAAAAGAATTAATGAACTTGCAAAGAAAATTGAAAAAAATGCCAAAAAAATTAAGGTCGAAGATAAGATTGAATATCTCTTTGTTCCCCCGCGTCTGGAAACGAAACTGTGGAAAGAATATATGTCAAGAGCGGAAATGCTTGTCTCACAGAACCATGGCAGGATAGGAATAACGGTACTGCGTGTAATCTTTGAAGATGAAGACCTTGAAACTCCTTCGGTAAGTACCGACTGGAATAATGATATGTGTATATATAGTGGCGGTGGGTATTCAGCTGTGAGCTCTTTTCAGAGTGGAGATGCGGTATTTATCGGCTCGGAATTCTGGCGTCTCCGTAGTTCTGATTCGAATGATAAAGATGTTTCAGCTATTGGCGATACAACAATTGGGGGGATATATCATTACCCGATAAAACTTAAAATAAAAGTACAAAGAGGAAAGGCGGTTGCATTTGGTGAGATTATTGTTCGTTCTATTCCCCAAAAGTTCTGCGGCAATCTGATGGTAAACGTTAAAACTGAAGAAAATTTAAAGTTAATGAATGCCGGGTCGATTTTGAAAGTTTCTGGTTTTTGGTCGGGGAAAACTATCCCTTTAAAAGACAACTCCTGCCTGTTCAGTTCAATTGGTCCGGGTAGTTACAGTGTGGAGCTGGCTCCAAATGACATCTTTGGAAGTATCAGCCAGTCTGCTGTGGTCGTTCTGGGACAGACAACAGAGGTGACGATAAATGCTTACAGGCATCGTATGATAGAGCTTGATTGGCGTTTTCGCAAAGCTAAAGAGCCGGATAAATGGTTGAGCGGCCGAAAAATAATGAAGACAAAAGAATCCTGGCAGCCGGATGAGGAATGGCCGGATGTGCATTATCCTGTGGTTGCATTTGGTGACTGGTTAGGAAATACTTGCAGGATAAGAAGCTCAAATGGCAATTTTATGCCCGTCGATGCTAATGAGCCTTTTGAAGAAATGAATTTTCCATTAAATTTTAGCCCCTCTTATCGTGATTACCCTATTAAGGAAGGAGATGTTTTTGCCTGGCGCCGGGATGAACCCAAAGGAGGTTTTTTGGAAGCCCTTATTCGCATCGGGAAAATTACACCGGTTGGAATACCGGATGCCCCAAAATCTCCTGCTCAATAGAAGAAGTCGGATTGATTTTTTTGATAGCGTCTATCGCCCGGCGACTTGTCCGTCCATAGCCTTGGCGAAGACGGAAGTTCAGAACAAATCAGTGTAAAAATCAGTTCCGCCTCCAGCGGATTCGTCAACTATCGTTTTTCAGCCCGATTTTTATTCTTTTTTTCTTTTCTTATGCCTTTTCGTGGTTAAAATTGTTTATATACAGGAGGACTAATTAGAGGGACTATATGAAAGATTTTTTTGAGAAAAACAAGATACCCATAACTATCATCGTTGCAGCGTTTATAATTGCCGGCTCTATATGGCTGTCAAATAAGCCGGCACCGGTCGGGCCGCAGAGTGGAATTGACAGGCGGCCAACGCCGCTGCAATTACCAAAAACTGCCGAACCGCCACAGTTACCAAAAACAATTGAACCACCACAATTTCCGAAATCAGCAGAACCGCTGCAACAGCCCACCATACGCATCAATTACACTGAAGCGTCAGAACACGTGGGAGAATATGCCTGCGTGGCAGGCAGAGTAGACCATGTTTATACTTCCCAAAAAGGCACTATATTTATAAATTTCTGTCCCGATTATAAAACCTGTCCGTTTGGCGCTGTAATTTTTGGTTCAGATGCATATAAATTTTCCAATCCGAACCAATACGAAGGAAAGACTGTGGAAATCACCGGTTTGATAAAGTCTTATCAAGGCCGGCCGGAGATTATTCTCAAGGACCCGGGTCAAATCAAAATTTTGGCTCTCAATTCTTCGTCTATCAAGGAAGCCCCGGCTCTTTACCGGGTTGTAGAAGTAATTGATGGTGACACTATCAAAGTCGATATTGGAGGAAAAATTGAAAATGTAAGGCTGATTGGAATAGATACCCCTGAGATAGCAAATCCTTATAATCCTCGCCAGGATTACTTTGGCCCGGAAGCTGCCCGATATGCCAGGCAGCTCCTGGAAAAGCAATCGGTCTATTTAATCCCGGACCCAATGAATTCGAATAGAGATAAATACAATAGACTTCTAAGATATGTCTTTTTAGAAGATGGCACTTTAATCAACGCTAAACTCATCAAGGAAGGTTTCGCTTTTAACTATATGTACGAGCCGTTCCAGTTTATGAAGCAGTTCGATTATTTGGAGAAACAGGCAAAAGAAAACCGATTAGGGCTATGGAGCGGCGAAAAAACTAAGGCTGATAAATAGTGCCATTGGGGCAGTTGAAAAAATCATTCGCGTTAGCGTCCACCATAGTTTTAACGAAGGCGGATGATATTTTTTACTAACGCCTCTCGCCCGGGGAAGCTTGCTCGCCTCCGGCGGGTTCACTGCTCACCGTACCTTACAATTTAATCTGCAAAATCAGCGTAATCAGCGATTTAAAAATTTCGTGTTAATTCGTGAAAATTCGTGGTTAATTTTTTGTGTCGGAGCCTGTCCCCGCGAAAGCGGGGATGTCTTAGTGACACCGCAAATTTATATTTGACATAAGATTATGCAGGTTTTAAACTTATATTCTATGACAAAAGAAGAAATCATTAAAATACTTGCCAGGGACAAGCCGCAACTGCAAAAGCAGTTTAAGGTCCGCAAAATAGCTCTGTTCGGCTCCTGGGCAAGAGGGGACCAGCGGCCGGACAGCGATATAGATATACTTGTCGAGGTTGACCCGTCAATAGGCCTTGAATTTGTAACACTGGCCGAAAAACTTGAAAAATTACTGGCGGCATCTGTTGACCTTGTTTCCAGCCGGGCAGTTACTCCCAAGGCATTCAAATTCATCGAGCAGGAACTGATTTATGTCTAAAAGACCAGTTGAATTGCTGCTGGACGATATCCTTGGCGCCATCGGCAGAATCGAGCAATATATCAAAGGCCTGTCTTATGACACATTTTCCAAAGACCAGAAATCCATTGACGCAGTTGTCAGGAATCTTGAGATTATAGGTGAGGCCGCAAACCGGCTGCCTGATGAATTCAAAGAAAAATATTTAGAAATAGAATGGTACAAGGTTGTGGGATTGCGGCACCGGATTGTTCACGAGTATTTCGGCATTGACCTTGAGATTATATGGCAAATCCTGCACAAAGACCTTCCGGAACTGCGTGACTCTCTATCCCAAATCATCGGCGGATAAAAAGGTGGAGAACAGGGGAACAGTAGAAAGAAATTTAAGATTGTAGATTGAAAATTTTAATGCATAATTCGTGTTCATTCGTGGTGAACGAAAAATCTGTTTAATCAGCGTAATCAGCGATTAAAAAATTCGTGTTAATTCGTGAAAATTCGTGGTTATTTTTTTGTGTCGGAGCCTGTCCCCGCGAAAGCGGGGATGCCTTAGTGGCTATCCTTTTCAAAATTCAGTGAAGCGAATCTGCCGAACAGTTCTTTCGCCGCTTCATCATAAGCCTTTGCAGTCTCTATCTCATCTTTAAAACAGCCGAGATTTATTCTTCGGCCTCGATAACTGATATATGCAGTCCATTTGTTTAGGCGTTTACGAAACGAAACTCCCTTGTATTTTGAACTGACTGAGCCTCTTTCTTTTCTTTTATTGTAGGTATTTTCCGCAGGTGTGGCGATTTGCAGGTTTGCCTTGCGGTTATCAAGGCCCTCGTGGTTTATATGGTCAACAAAAAGGCCGGCAGCAGGATTCATAATCTGCCGATGCATCTTTACGCTTTTGCCGTTTTCATTTCGCTGTGCATAGAAAGTGCACAGGGCATTTGCCGCATACCAGACATAGCCGATTAGTTTTTCGTAATCTTCCGGGTCAACGATAGCGTATTTTCCCTGCGAAAGTTTAATTTTCCGAAAGGCAAAGCCATAGTGTCTCCGTCGGTATCGAAGAACAAGTCTAATCATCAGCCTGTCGAGACTATCAGGAACAAAAACAGGGATATGCGGGATTTGAATGTAATATTTGACCATAGGAAAATTTTTGCAGCCGCCAAGTCACCAAAACACGAAGATAATCATAATTCCAAATCATTTATTTTTGGTGCCTTTGTGCCTTTGTGGCTCTCTACCCTTACCCAAAAACTTGCGCGTTTTTGACGAATTTTGGTTAAAAATTATTTGGGTTGAATTTGTAAGTGCTTGTCAGGTATGGAGAAAAATTTTTTAATTTTTTCAAAATGCGCAAGTTTTTTCTTGCGCATTTTGTCGAAAAGATTCAAAAAATAAAAACCCCGCACCTATTTGTACAGTGATTTCGCACAATCAACCCGCAAAAGTAATTTACCGGCCTACTTTACGGATACTGCTGTGTCGCACAATACAAATAGGTGCGGGGCTAAAAAAAACATTAAAATCAACATCCCGCACCTAAAACGTCTTAGGTGCGGAGTCCCGCAATTTTGATTTTACTACGGCACGAGGAAGATGTCTTTTTCTTCGCTTGGCGTTTCTGTGCCGCGGTAGGTATCGAGGTCTTTTACGGTGAAGATGTCGTCATTCTGGTCGAAGAGTCTTTCGGTCAGGAATTTTGCTGTTCCATCGCTGAACATCACGTTCTGGCCAGCTCTGCGGTGGTTGATGCTGTTTATTGTCAGCAGTTTTTCGTTTAATTTGACGGGTTCAAACTGCATAGAGGCCTGGTAGTTTGGATTTTTCAGGCGTGTTTCGAAGATGGGGTTGGCATCTGACATAATGGGCACTGGTGATTGGGGACTGACGGCCTTGTTCGGTTCGCAGATGAGTTTGAAGCTGTAAGCGATATATCGCCTGTCGGGGAAATCAGCGAGACTGGCAATTTGTGAACGGTCGAGTTTTACTATTTTGCCTTTACTGTATCCCGGGCATACAAAGACATTCGGCTGGAGATAATCCAGTTTTACGAGCACCCAGAGGTGTCTGGTATTTGACTGGTTTTCCTGACCTGTTGAGCCGACCTTCCACCAGGGTGAGCCTGCTTTTGTGGCAACGGCCGGCAGGAAACCGTTATGTTCGTCGGCATATTGTGTGAGTCCCAGCGCTATTTTTGAAAGATTTGCCTGGCAGGCGGTTTTCCATGCCTGTGCCCTCATTTGCCTTGTTACAGGAATAAAGAGACTGGCGATTATGAATATCCCGGCTGCTATTGTTGCTGCCTGGGCAAAATTTCTCCAGAAGCTCGGACGTCTTGTAACTATTGGTGTCGACAGGCTCACCACAGGTTTTTCGCTTTCAGCCCGCAGGAGTTTTTCAAGCCAACCGCTTTCAACAGTTTCGGTATGATGTAAATAAAGTCTTTCGAGTGTTTTTTCAACCAGATGGTCGGGGCAGCTTGCGTGGGTTTCGTGGTCGAGATGGTCAAGCGCTGAAAGTGAGTGATGAAGCTTATTGTAGAACTCCACAGCGCCTTTGTGTGTTTCCAGAAGCTCTTTTGCTATGTCAGTTTCCTGCTGGTCGGCACATTCGAAATAATAGTCAAGCAGAATATCTCGCTGTTCCTTTGTGAGTGTATCCATCAAAAATTTCCGTCATCGCTGGTCGATTTCCATTTTTTGGTAAAAAACACAATGGCTGTATGAAGCCTGCTTTTCACCGTCCCTATAGGTATACTCAAGATGTCAGCCATTTGTTTGTAAGAAAATTGTTCAAAGTAGGCAAAAATGAGGATTTCGCGAAGGTTTTCCGGCATTTCAGCAATAATTTTTCGGACTTTTTCAGCACGTTCGGCCTTTTCGGCTTCATCATAAGGCGTTATTTCATAAGACTTTAAGGAGTTTACGACGTCATCGATGCTCAGTTCAGCAGGTTCGGCCATAGAGCCGATGGAAACAGTTTCCTGTCTTTGCTGCTTTCTCAGGACGTCTCTTGCCTTATTTGCTGCGATTGTGAACAGCCATGGCCGGATGGGTCTGTCTTTTTCGAAGGTTTTTCTGCTTTTGTAAAGTTGAAGAAATGTTTCCTGAAAGGCCTCTTCCGCGAGCTGCTGCTGATTGAGGAATCTCCTTAGAAATGCATAAAGCGGGTCTTTATATCGTGTTACAATCTCCCTGAAGGCCTCTTTGTCACCGGCTGCATAGCGGTGCAAAAGCTCCTGTTCGTTGACTTTGTTTTTATGATTTTTTGTGTTTCCAACTGGTTTCATTCTACCGGCACAGCAAAACTAAACCCGTTTTCAGCGGATAAAATTATCGCCGGTATTATAAGCAATGGTTCGACTCCGCTCACCATAAATTTGCAGAAATTGCAATATGTAAATTCGCAAAAAACGGCATTGAAAGTCGTAATTGTAGATAATAGATAGAATAGAACGTCAAACCCCGCCTGAGGCGGGCAGGGGTTGCGGAACGCCGGGGGCGGGATTTTTTTGAAAAATGAGGTGATTTTTAGGGAAATTTTGAAAAAACGAGGGAGTTTTTGATGAATTTTTCGAGTTTTTACAAGTTTTTGTGCTGAAAATCGATACTTGATAATTATCAAGCAAGGTGGGAGAGAAATTCGGGATTTGAGATTGCAGATTAGAAATTTAAATAGATCCCTCGACTTCGCTCGGGACGCCTTACGGCGGATTGCTACGGCCTAACGGCCTCGCAATGAAAACCCTGCCAAAGTGTTGGCAGGGCTAACCGACCGCCGGGGGCGGGATTTTTTTAAAAGGGGTTGATTTGTAAGGATTTAGGGGAGAAAATTAACCACGGATTACGCAGATTACACGGATTTCACTGAAATTTAAAAAAATGAGGGGTTTTTACAGGTTTTTAACGACTTTTTTCAAGTTTTTTCAAATAATGAATCCGCCGGAGGCGGACAAGAGTTGTTTTTAACTATACTCGTATGCAGTATACTGCATACGAGTATAGTGCATCATGGATATAGAGGCCGAGGGATTTTTAGCCACTAAGGCACTAAGACACAAGTTTTTTAATCACAGATTACACTGATTAAATTGATATTGTGTTCAAAATTACTGGCGGACAAGTTGATTTGTAAGGATTTAGGGGAGAAAATTAACCACGGATTACGCAGATTACACGGATTTCACTGAAATTTAAAAAAATGAGGGAGTTTTTGATGAATTTTTCGAGTTTTTGAGGGGTTTTTAGCCACTAAGACACAAAGACACGAAGAATTAACCACGAATTAACACGAATCGACACAAATTATTTAGACACGGATAAACACTGTTTGTTTCAACGGCAATTCACGATTGCCATGAATTCAGAAACGCCAAGCCTTACTTGCAAGCGAGCTTGCCGTCGGCCTGTCGTTCTGAATTTTCGGCTACGCCTTTGTTGAAACAAAACACGGCTACACCTCAAAGTTACAGTTTTTAACCACGGATTGCACGGATAACGCAGATTTATTAAGAATTAAAAACGTGGGGTAAACCCCGCACCGATTCAAGAATACATAGTTTGGTGCGGGATTGACAAAGAGATGAAAATGGTAGAAAATGAACATACGTAAGGCGGTTGCGGTTGCGATGCTCGTTACGGCCAACGTTTACCGGTTACGTTTTAACTAAGACGAATTGAAAAAGGACAGAGGGAATAAAAAATGGCAGAAAATGGACACGGATTAACGCTGTGTTTTTTAAGACACGGATTGACACGGACTTACACTGTTATTTAGACGAATTGCGAGGGACTAAAATAAAAAGCATAGAAAATTTTTAAAAAGGGTTTAAAATCATTTTTTGCCGAAGGCGGACAAGATAAAGGATTATAAACAGGAAAGAGAGAAGGGAATAAATGGCGACGCTAAACTTCAAAGGCAAGACCTTTGTTCAAAATCATCACCTGCTCGTAAAGTATCATCAGCTTATCCCCCAAAAAGATAAAAGCATTACAAAGAAAGTAAGCCTGTCAGACAACCTGATAATTCACGGCGATAATCTCAAAGCCCTTAAAGCACTTTTGCCGATGTACGGCGGTAAAATTAAGTGCATATATATCGACCCGCCTTATAACACAGGCAATGAAAAATGGGTTTATAACGATAATGTCAATTCGCCAATGATGCAGGACTGGTTAGGCAAGGTCGTTGACAAAGAAGACCTGACCAGACACGATAAATGGCTCTGTATGATGATGCCAAGGCTGAAATTATTGCATGAGTTATTGGCAGAAGATGGCGTAATATTTATTTCTATAGATGATAACGAACATCAACATTTGAGAATGTTAATGGATGAAATTTTCTCTGGGCATTTTGTAGGCGAATTCATATGGCGCAAAAAGGAAGGCGGAGGGCAAACGGATGATTACTTTGTAACCGAACATGAATACATTCTTGTTTACGCAAAATCCGATTCTTTTAAATGGATAGATGAGCTTATCCCTGCTGATGAGGCTAAATATAATAAAGAAGATGAAAATGGTAAGTTCTTTGCAGTAAAACTTGCAAAGTGGGGAACAGGAGCTCGCAAAGAAGATCGGCCTAAGATGCATTTTCCAATCGTTGCTCCTGATGGTACAAAAATTTTACCTATAGCACCTGACGGCAGAGATGGCAGATGGAGAGTGGGAAAAATACGGATGGATTTATTAATCGAAAAAGAGTTGATTCATTGGGAAAAGAAAAATGGCAGATGGATTCCTTATGAAAAAATTTATTATCAGGAAGGCGCAACAAAAAGAATAAAAGAACGAAGTATTTTATTTGATATTGCTAACACCGGCGATGCAGCGAATATGCTAACACAAATATTTGGCAAGAAAGATGTTTTTGAAAATCCGAAGCCTTATGAAATAATTCGATTTTTTATAGAACATACTACCGATAAAAATTCAATTATATTAGATTCTTTCTCTGGATCAGCTCCCACGGCTCACGCAGTTTTAGACCTTAATAAAGAAGATAATGGGAATCGTAGGTTTATATTAGTGCAGTGTGATGAGTTCAACAAAGAGACAAGTAAAATAGATGATATTTGTGATAAGATTACTGCCGAGCGGGTTCGACGCGTAATTAAGGGCATTAAAAATGCTAAAGATGAAAAACTGAAACAAGGTATAGATGGGCAATTTAGTTATTTTGAATTGGGTGAGCCTATAGAGATGGAGAGCATATTGGGCGGGAAAAATATGCCAACTTACAACGAGCTTGCAAGATACGTTTTTTATACGGCGACAGGTGAAGAATTTGACGAAAAAGCGATTGACGAGGAAAATAATTTTATCGGAGAAAGCAAGGAATATCTTGTTTATCTGATTTACAAGCTGGATATAGAGTATCTGAAGTCAACAGCCCTGACGTTAGAGCGGGCAAAAAAGTTAGTGCCTTATAAAAATAAAAAGCGGCTTGTATTTGCGCCGTCAAAATATCTTGACCAGGACCATTTGGATGAATTGCGGATTGATTTTGCACAATTGCCTTTTGAGATATATAAACTGGCAAAGTAAAAGAAAATGGAGCCAAAGGATTTTCAAGTAAAGACGCTGAACAGGGTAAAAAATTACCTTGGGCATTTATATGAGCTAAAGCAAAAGCATGAAAAAGTTATTGCGCAAATTGGAGAGGATGCAGGCTTTGATTTTGCCGCTAAAGCGTGGGATAAGATTGGGCTGCACAACATATATCATTCAAAACAGGACGGCCTAAAGAGGCCTTTACCAAATTTCTGTTTGAAAATACCTACCGGAGGCGGGAAAACTTTTTTGGCGGTTAAGGTAATAGATTTGATAAATACTCTATATCTTAAAAAGCAGACGGGTCTTGTATTATGGGTTGTACCGACGACACAGATATACAGGCAGACCTTGAAAAGTCTGCGGGACAGAGAACATCCATACAGGCAACATCTTGATATTGCCAGCGGCGGCAGGACTTTGATTTTGGAAAAGACGGAGCGATTCGGCAAAAAGGACATAGAAGAAAATCTTGTTGTTCTGCTGTTAATGCTGCAATCGGCAGGGAGAAAAAATAAAGAGGTTTTAAAAGTCTTTAAGGACAGTGAAGGATTCGGAGAATTTTTCCCGGCAGAAGATGATTTTTCGGGAAATGAGGCGTTACTTAAAAAAATCAGCAATCTTGATATATTTGAAAAGGGGAGCGGGTTCTGGGGAACGCAGGTAAAAACATCACTGGGTAATACATTGCGACTTTTGAATCCGACACTGATACTTGATGAAGGGCATAAGGCTTATAGCGAAATTGCACAGGACACGCTAAGAGGTTTTAATCCGAGCATAATTGTTGAACTTTCGGCAACACCTCTAGATGAAAGTAATAAACTTATTGAAATAACAGGCTTAGAATTAAGCCGGGAGGATATGATAAAGCTGGATTTGCATATATATAATAAGGCAAGCGTTGACTGGAAAGACACTCTTCTTGCGAGCGTAAATCATTTGCAGTTATTAACAGAAAAGGCAAGAGAATACGAAGCTAATACAGGAAAACACATAAGGCCTATCTGCCTTATACAAGCCGAAAGAACAGGAAAAGCTCAACGCGGGGCAGGGAAAATACATTCTGAAGATATTAGAGAAAGACTTATAAATGTTCTGGGGATACCTGCTGATGAAATTGCTGTAAAGACAAGTGAAAAAGATGAATTGAAAAACTATGAAGACATTGGCGGACTGATGTCAAAAGACTGTAAGATAAAATATGTAATCACAAAGCAGGCATTACAGGAGGGATGGGATTGCTCGTTTGCTTATGTGCTAACCGTTTTGACAAAACCCGGTTCTAAAAATGCACTAACACAGTTAGTAGGCAGGATACTCAGACAACCTTTTGCAAAGAAAACACAGATTAAAGAATTGGATGAAAGTTATGTATTCTGCTTTCAGCAGAAAGGCGGCGAACTGCTGGAGGATATACGGAAAGGACTAAAAGGAGAAGGATTAGGAGATTTAACAGGCAGAGTAACATTAGAAGAAGGCACAGGCGAAACCGGCGAAGAAGAAATTCTTGAGGTTAAAGAAAAATTTTCAAAGGCCGTTGAAGAAATTATTCTTCCTGTTTTTGTGATGCGCGACAGTGACGAATGGCGAAAAGTAAATTACGAAATGGATATTGCAAGCAGGGTTGACTGGAGTAAAGTACAGTTAGAAAAGCTTTTTGATACGGCTTTATCGTTTACCGAACAGCAGGACGAGGAGCAGGTAGCAGGTTTGTCTGAAAATGTTCATGAGGTTATAAAACAAAAGAGCGTAATATCCCTGAGAAAAGGCGGGCTGAAAGTAGATTTGGTTTTTCTTACAAGACAGCTTAGTGATATAGTGCCAAATCCGTGGATGGCTTTTGAATTGGGCCAAAAAGTGTTAGGGAAACTAACCCCAAAATACGGGGATGAAATGGTGGCTAATAACTTTGTTTTTATCATCGAGGAAATGAAAAAGTATCTTTTAAAGGAAAAAGACAGACTCAGTGAAGGTATTTTCAGGGATATGATAGACAAAGAGGAATTGAGATTTCTTGTCATTGCCAATAAACTCGGTTTCAGGCTGCCAAAGAAAAGAAAGATAAAGCGCGGCACTGAAACGCTGACTAAGAAAAACGGTAGACCTCTGGCGAAAACTTTGTTTGATATAGAGCCAAAGGAAAATTTCAATAATCTGGAAAAAGAAGTGGCGTGGTATCTCGATGATCAGGAAAAATTATTTTTCTGGTATAGAAACGTGCCAAGACAGGATTATGCAGTACAGGGGTGGCAGAAGAATAAAATATATACGGACTTTATTTTTGTGGACGTGGACGGGGGGACAGATCAATTCAATCGTATTTTTGTAGTCGAGACAAAAGGGATACACTTAAAAGATTATGATGACACAGATTATAAAAGAAAAGTCTTTAAGTTATGTAACGAAACAGCAAAACAAATGAGCCGGACAGAACTTGGACTGAAACTTAAACAGCATGAAATATCGTTTAATGTCATAGATGAGGAAAACTGGCAACAGAGACTTAATCTTTTACTAAATTGATTTGATTAATAAAGTGGAGCAAAGAAGAGGCGATAATTCATTAGGATTAATTCCTGCCGTGGTCTGCGCAGGAGTATTCCCTGTTGCTGACCCAGTGAAGCTACTTCCCGGGAATGACATTACTTCTCGGGAATGTTCCCTGCTGCTACCCAAAGAAGCAAACTCTCGGGAATGACACTGCATAGCAGCAACCTCATAGTAAGTATAGCTTCATCCTAATGAATTAAATATAGAGCAAAGGGTACAAGGGCCCCGATGGGATAGTTTCACATCCCACGGGGTAAACATAAGAGCGAAAAAAAGCAGAGAAAGGAAATATAAGACATTAGGATGTTCCCTTTCCCTGCAGCAATCCCAAAGGGGCAGACTCTCGGGAATGACATGTTCTTAGCAGATATGGTTCGAGCCGGGTGGCGATTATCAGCAAAGGCAATAAAATAAAAACCCCCAGTGAAAGAATAACGCCGCCCCGAGTGGCGGCGGCTAAATGAGATTGCCGCGGCCGAAGCGGCCTCGCAATGACAATGAACCCCGCCCCCCGCATTCGCGAGGGTAAACTCCGTGTTGGCGGGGCTAAGCTAAGTATTATCAATTAGTCAGGGTTGGTTCAGCGTAGCTTTGAGGCAGAAAGCTGAGTTTTGTTACGGGTGAAAAGCCTGCCGGGCTTGTTTCAGTTCCTGAACGGTGGAACGAGAGACTGCTCTGGCCGCTGAGGGTGACCGGCTGGGTGGGAGAATAGTTTATTATCGAGCCGTTGATAATTCCGCCTGCCTGGCCTGTGAATGTTATCCCGCTCGCAGCGATGGCACCATTATCTATGGTGGTTTGTCCGGAGAATTGGGCGCTGAAGCCCGGTGCGAGAATAAAAGTTCCGGTTTGCTCTTTTATGCCGTCAAATTCAGCCCCTGTGAGTCCAGAGACATCGAGACATTCTACCTGTCCGCTGAAGACAAGTTTGTTACTCGACGTGCTTTCCCCTACGGTGCCATCGCCGACGATAATTCCCCTGACGGTGGCCTGTCCAGCGAAGGTTACAACATTGGGCTGTTCAATAAATAACACGCCGTTAATGGTAACATGACCGGCAAATGTGGGGTTAGTATTTGCTTTTATTGTTACATTGTTGAGGACTGCACAACTGTCAATTATAGTTGCTGATGTTATCTCCGGTCCTGTGGCGAAAGGCTCAAAGAAAGACGGGTTGGGCGCTGGGAATTGCGCCGGCGGAGTTCCGAGGAAGATATGGTCGCATGCATCGGGCATGCTTTCGCCTCCGACCTCGGCCTGGCTTCCAATGGACGGGTAGCTTGCGTAAGGGGCGGAGATATAGACATTGCCTGCTACGGAAGCATTGTTGGTTATGGAAAAAGAGTCTCCAAAAGACTGGCCATCGATATAAACGTCTGAATCAATAGCAAGGTCAACGCCTGATAATTCAGCCTGTCCCGACATTTGCAGAGCGCCTTTGCTTGCGACGCCATAGTCGAATACAGAGTTTCCTCGTGATGCGACATTGAAGTTGACAGTTATCTTTTTATCGAAATTGCCGCAAGAGCCTGTAACGGCCAAAGAGACAGTATTGCTGTCGAGCTGGCTAAGAACAGCGCTAAAACTCTGATTGTCGGCAGAGTCGATTGTTATCGGAGCAAAATCTATCTGTGTGCCGTCGGAAGTGAAAGGTATTGGGCTGCTGAGCGATGCAGCGATTGAAGATATACACGGCGAACCAGTTAAGGCATTTGCATTGTTGAGAAAGTGTCGGAGGATTTCTATTCCGCTGTGGGCAGAGGCGAGCGCTTTTGAGGCATTCTGGCGATTTTCGGTTATCTGCAGATTTGCTGCCGAGACAGCAGCCAGCGACAGGACAAGGGCACTGATGATGGCAAGCACAACCATTGTGATAATAAGCGCGATACCGTTCTGCTTTGCAGTTTGAGTCATTTAAAAACCCCCTAATCAGGCCTTATAAAATATAACAAATAAATATAGCGGAGGGATTACTGTCCGATAAAAAAGGGTATTTGGTATTTAGTAATTGGTATTTAGTAAAAGGTTAGCGACTATTTGTCGGCATTATAGCTGCTTCGTGTAAATGGCGAGGACATCACCCAGTTGAAACCGAGCTGTTTTGCCCGGGTTGCCCAGTAATCGAATTTTTCAGGATGTATGTATTCGACAACATCGAGCGATTTTTTTGAAGGTTTCAAGTACTGGCCGATTGCTATGCGGTTGCAGTTTACGGCTCGCAGGTCTTTCAGCACCTGTTCTACTTCATCGTCTGTTTCGCCAAGGCCGAGCATAATAGCTGATTTGGTAAGGATATTGGGCAGAAGTTTTTTTGCCATTTCGAGGAGTTTAAGAGATGTTTGATAATTTGCACCGCTTCTTGCGGTCTGGTAGAGTCTTGGCACGGTTTCGAGATTGTGTCCGAACACAAACCCGTTGCGATGCACCGCGGCAGGCGGCAGGGCGTCTGAGAGTATTTCGAGGGCTTTTTTTTGACAATTTTTTCCGCTTGGGGATGCCTTACGGCAAAAATCCGGCACAAGGAGCTCAATTCTGATATTGCTGACTTTTTGCCTTGTGATATTTAAACAATCTCTGAATTGTGCGGCCCCACCATCTGGCAAATCATCTCTCGTTACGCTGGTAATCACAAGGTATTTGAGATTCAGTTCCTTTGCAAGTTCGGCGACCCTTTGCGGTTCGGTTTTGTCCGGCGGCAAAGGCATTCCTTTTGTAACCGAGCAGAATTTGCAGTTTCGCGTGCAGATATTGCCGAGTATAAGTACGGTTGCAGTGCCTCGGCTCCAGCATTGTCCTCTATTTGGACAATTGGCGTTGGTGCAGATTGTCTCAATGCCAAGCTGATTTATAATTGTGCTTGTATTGTTATAGTTATCGCTGGCCGGCCCGTTGCAACTCGGTTGCACCGCGGCAGGCAGGGGGCGTTTCAGCCAGTCAGGCAATCGTCTTTTGGTAATTTGGTTCATCTTTTTAAGACTTTAATAAAAATTGGCCACAGAGGATACTAAAAATATTTTTTAGCCGCAGAGTTCACAGAGGACACAGAGAAAATAATTTATCTAATTAATACCTTTAAGCCAGTTTTCGGCAAAGGCGGCAAAGTCAAACATATTGACCATGCCGGAACCGTTGATGTCTGCTCCGCCGCAATAGTTATTGGACGAGGTGCAATTGATTAGTAACCATCGCTCGACAAGGTAACTCAGGTCTTCCACATTTACCCCATTCGGACACGCAAAATCCCCGGAAATCGATTCCCAATTCAGCTGCGGATAATCCACTCCATCCGCGCACATCCGCCAAGTATCTAAATACCCATTGGCGGTCTCACCGACAAAATCCCAGCCTGCAGAAGTAAAAGTGGAAAGTGTTTTCATCTCAGCCGTGGTTTTACCTTCTCCGCCGGCGCTGGTTAACTGCCCGCTGGTATCAATATCCCAGAAAGAAGCTGTAACGGTGCCGAAATAGTCGTATCCCACCAGGCCGCCGACGATTGAGCTTCCGGAAACGCTGCCAGTGGCGTAGCAGTTTGAGACCGTGCTGATGTTCCATCCCAC
>Ga0315291_10000208_pt1 | contig 73562 bp, 57 predicted proteins | sample YL17G12_20_MG_FD_203070 | JGI IMG/M metagenome (GOLD analysis project Ga0315291, IMG submission 203070) | Sediment microbial communities from Yellowstone Lake, YNP, Wyoming, USA - YL17G12_20 | ecosystem: Environmental > Aquatic > Freshwater > Lake > Sediment | place: USA: Wyoming | collected... | reverse complement strand
TGTCGGCCTTTTTTTTGTGTCCTGCTATTCAAATCTCTGTTTTACTGCCTGGTATCCATAGTGCGCCAGCAGATTGTCCAGAATAATCATCGCGGTATAATTTTCCGCTACCAGCCAGATTCGCGCCACAATTGTCGGGTCTCGTCGCGTAATCGCAGCCAGTGTTTTATTCTCAAGTGTGTATTTGTCGATTGTATGCTGCTGCTTGTCTATTGTCGGCGTCGGTTTTACCGCAAGTCTTATAATTATATCCTGCCCGGTTGATAGTCCCCCCGTTATGCCGCCTGCGTTGTTGGATTCGAACACTACTTTGCCTTTTTCTGCCCGCATCTGGTCGTTGTTTTGAGAGCCGGTCATATTCTTCACGGCAAAACCGGCGCCGATTTCGACCCCTTTAACCGCACCGATTCCGAGCATTTTTCCAAGCTCGCCGTCCAGCTTGTCAAATATCGGCTCTCCCAGCCCGACAGGAGCGCCTTTGACAATAACTTCGATAACGCCGCCGGCTGAATCGCCGCCTGCCGAGATTTTATTGCAGGCCTTTACCATTTCTTCTGCCGTCTCTGTGTCGGGACAGTTAAGAATATGGTGAACGCCGTATTTGGCCTTTATTTCAGCAGCATTTGTTTTCGGGGCTTTATCGCGAATCTTGTCGATTTCTTTTTCAATCTCTGCAAAGACAGCCATTTTTTCAAGAAACCTCATTTCATTGTTTATTCTGCCTCTTACATAGATTTCCTGATAAAACGGGTCGAGGTCGCAGCGCATTTTTTTATAGTTCTGTGTGTATTTGAAGGCTTTTGCACTGTCGATTTGGCCGCAGCGAACAGACGCAAGTTCCTTTATATAGCCGAAAACCTCAATGCCGCATTTTTGTAGTACTTTTTTTGCGACAAAGCCGCCTGCCACGATTGTTGAAGAATATCTTCCGCTGAAAAATCCCGCACCGATAGCGTCGTCTGCCGGACCGTATTTTATAAACGAAGCATAAGAGGCATGTCCCGGCCGGGGCGTGCGGTTGGTATCCTGATACTGTTTTATGTGTATAAAGTTTCTGTCAAGATTCGGAATGAGTATAGTCAGAGGTGTGCCGTTGGTCAGGCCTTTGTTTTTCGCACCCTCGATGGTATCAGCGGCGTTAATGCCTGTGTAGATTATCGGCAAATCCGGCTCTTTGCGAGGCGAGCTTAATTCATCTGCTCCCGGCTTTCGTAAAAGTAAGTCGCCGTAGATTTCCTGCTCCGTTATCGCCATAGCCGGCGGATGGCCCTGCACCACGACAGTCAGTCCATCCTGATATGAGCCGCCTGCTACAGTTACCTGGAACAACCTTCCGAAATGACAGCCTAACATCTTTATTACTCTCTTTTGTTTAACAGATTATAAGGAAATATACACTATTTATAAAAAACTTCAAATCTTTCCCAAAAATCCGGGAATGATTTAGCCACACAGTTTTCATCTTCAATAATCTGCTGGCCGGTTGCAAGCCCTGCGACCGCAAAGCTCATCGCTATTCTATGGTCATTATGGGGGTCTATTTTTGCTCCGTGAGCCTTCCGGGTCCCTTCTATTATCAATGAATCTTCATCACATTTGGCAGATACGCCCATTTTATTCAGTTCACAGGCCATAACCGCTAATCTGTCGCACTCTTTGAGTCGCAGATGGCCGATGTTTGTTAATCGGCTGCTGCCTTTGGCAAAGGCCGCCGCTATTGCCATCGGCGGCACCAAATCAGGAACATCGCTCATATCCTGCTCGATTGCGGAAAGTTCGCCGCCTTCGATAGAAATTTTGTCTTTCTTTTCCGATATCTTGCAGCCCATCTTTTCAATAAGATTCAGAAAAGCCTTATCGCCCTGTTTAGTATCAATTCGCAATCCTCTGATAGTTACTTTGCTTTTGCAGATTGCGGCGGCAAGGGAAAAAAACGATGCGCTGCTGTAATCGCCTTCAATTGTCATTTCTCTTGCAGAATATTTTTTTCCGCTGGGAACAGTTATCTGCTTGTAATTTTTATTTACCGCATCGACGCCGAACTCGGACATCATTTGCAGCGTTATATCGAAGTAGGGCTTTTCTGTCATTTCATCGGTGCAGTTTAGCGTTACCTCATTTTGGGCATAAGGTGATGAAATCGTAATCGCACTGAAATACTGAGAGGTTTTTCCTCCTTTTATTGCTGCCTTGCCGCCTCGAATCCCGCCGCCATAGATTTTAACAGGCGGGAAACCTTCCTTGTCGAGATAATCTATTTTACAGCCAAGCTGCCTCATTCCATTTATAATTTCGCCAATGGGTCTTTCTGTCAATCTCTTCGAGCCGCCGATAACAACGGGTTTATCTGAGAGGTTTGCTGCTGCGGCCAGAAAATTCATTCCGACGCCGGATTCGCCCACGTTTAATTCATTTTCTATTGGTTTATATCTGCCGCCGCTGCCTTGGATAGTTATTTTATTGCCGGCAACATCTATTTTTACGCCAAGCTTTTTAAGACAGTTGATTACATTTAACTGGTCTTCGCCGAGCAGGGGGTTTTTTATGACGGTAGTACCTTTAGCCAGAGAGCCGATGATTATAGCTCTTAATGTGTGTGCCTTGGAAGGCGGAGCAGCTATTTCGATATCCGGATTTTCTATTTTTTTTACTATTTTCATAGCTGTGAATTATTTTAAAAGTCCAAATTCCTTAAGCCATAATTCTGTTTCAAGTTCGCTTATTCCGATAAATTTTGCCTGCGGTTCCGGTTTTCTCTTTCTTTTTTTCTCAAGTGTTTTTATTACTTCCATCCAGAAATCAACACAGTCAGCGGCAATTGCCTTCCTTTTTTTCGCAGCGGTTTTTATGCGTCTGTCGCTGCTGACGACGATGAGCCTTTTCGGCGCCGTATTTTCAAGCACCTGTTCTTCAATAATATCATCCGCTTCGCGGCTGGAGCCGGAAAAAACAACCTCAAGATTTCTTATGTTTTTAAAGGCAGTCTTGTCTCTCGGCCCTGTGCCGTCAAAGACGATACAGCCTTTCTTTTTTATTCTGTAAAGATATTCGCTCAAGACCAGACAGAGTTGAACATCGGTAATATTAAAAGATTGCTCCGAAAGATTCTGCACAGCTCGCAGCAGGTTGTAGCCGTCAATCAGCACTGGCTCGTTCCTGCGCCGAGTATCTTATCTCTCCGCCGACGATTGTGTATTCAACTTTACCTTTCAGCTTCCAGCCGTCATAAGGACAGTTTTTGCTCTTTGAACGGAACTTGTTAACATCGACCCTGTATTCGCAATCAGGGTCGATAATGGTAATATCAGCCTGTTTTCCTTTGCCTAAAGTGCCTTTATCAACGCTGATTATTTTTGCAGGCCTTTCGGCCATAATAGAAACAAGCTGAGGCCAATCTATTATTTTCGGCTCAATCAATGCCTTTATATATAAACCGAGCGCACATTCGAGGCTTGCTATTCCGAATGGCGCCGCCAGAAACTCAAGCTCCTTTTCGCTTTTCAGATGCGGCGCATGGTCCGATGCGAGTGCATCGATTATGCCGTCTTTTATCGCCTGTTTTATTGCCTTGATATCGGCGTCGGTTCTCAGCGGCGGATTGACCTTATAGTTTGTGTCGTAATCGCAGCATGAATCATCGGTCAAAAGCAGATGATGCGGCGCAGCCTCGCAGGTTATCGGCAGTCCTTCCTTTTTTGCCTGGCGGATAAGCTCCACTGAGCGGGCTGTCGAAATATGCTGAACGTGGTATCGCATATTGGTTTTTCTGACAAGCTGAATATCCCGCCAGAGCATCATTTCTTCGGCAAGCGGGTCTATTCCCGGCAGTCCCAGAACCGTTGAGTTATAACTCGAATTCATCACACCTGAACCGGCAAGCGAATTGTCCTGACAGTGCTGGGCTAAGACAGCGTTTTTGAACATTGATGCATATTTGAGCGCTTTTAGCATCATCGCAGGGTTTTGCACGCCGCTTCCGTCGTCGGTAAAACCGACCGCACCTGCCTGAACCATAAAACCCATTTCGCTGAGCTGCTCGCCGGCCCTGTCTTTTGTAATTGCCCCCATCACATATACGTGTGTCTTTCTTGTCTGTCTGCCCATTCTGTGAACGTATTCAACGCTTGTCGCATCGTCAATCGCAGGGTCGGTATTCGGCATACATACCACCGATGTAAATCCGCCCGCAACAGCGGCAGCCGAGCCTGAAGAAATTGTTTCTTCCTCTTCATCACCCGGTTCGCGGAAATGCACGTGAATATCAATAAGTCCCGGCAGAACAAGTTTACCCGCCGCATCAATGATTAAATCGGCCTTCGGCTCGATTTTGCCCACCTCGGCAATTTTGCCGTCAAGAATGAGCAAATCGCATTTTCGGTCAACCTTGTTTGCAGGGTCGATTACACGGCCATTTTTTATAAGGATGTTTTTTGCCATTTAACTCAAAACTTAAAATTAAAAACTCAAAACTATTGTTTCATCATCGCGCCCTGATTGACGAGGAACAGTACCGCCATCCGAACCGCAAGACCGTTGGTTACCTGTTGCAGAATTACGCTGTTCGGGCCGTCGGCAACCTCGCTTTCCATCTCAAGCCCTCTGTTAATCGGCCCCGGATGCATGACAAGAATATCTTTTTTTGCTTTCTTCATTCTTTCAACCGTTAGGCCGAAATAATGTGAATATTCCTTTATTGACGGAAATGGATTTGCGCCCATTCTTTCAAACTGAATTCGCAGCATATTTATTACGTCAAGTTCGCCGATAACATCATCCAGCGAATAGCTTACCTTGACGGGAAGCTGCTCGACTTTTGCAGGCATCAAGGTAGGCGGGCCGACCAGAATTACTTCGGCGCCGAGTTTCGTCATTGCATATATATCGCTTCTGGCAACGCGCGAATGAGCGATGTCGCCCACGATTGCTATTTTAAGTCCTTCGAGGCTGCCTCGCATCTTGCGTATCGTATAAACGTCTAAAAGCCCCTGAGTCGGATGTTCGCAGTAGCCATCGCCGGCGTTGACAACGCTGGCGTTTATGTTTCTGCTCAGAAATTTCGGAGCGCCTCCCGCGCTGTGTCTTATGACAACTATGTCGATGCCCATCGCTTCGAGGTTTCTTGCGGTGTCCAGCAGAGTTTCGCCCTTGCTTACGCTGCTGCTTTTCTGGGTGAACTCTATAACGTCTGCGCTTAATCTATTTGCCGCCAGAGAAAAGCTGTTGCGGGTTCGTGTGCTGTCCTCAAAAAACAGATTTACCACCACCTTGCCGCGAAGAGTAGGTGCCTTTTTGACGCTTCTTGTGCTTATCTCCTCAAAACCCTGGGCAGTGTCAAGAATATGTTCAATCTCTTCTCTGCTCAACTCTCGCAGCCCGATGAGATGCTTGTGTTTCCAGATAATCTGCTTGTTTTTCAAGTTCCGTCCTGAATTAAGTTACAATCACCCGGTCTTTGCCGTCGGATTCAACAAAATTTACCTGCACCGATTTGTCGGCGGGCAAATCAACTTTTAAACCGGCAAAGTCTGCCGCGATTGGCAGTTCCTTTCCGGTTCTGTCGACAAGAACAGCAAGTCTGATAGCTTTTGGCCTGCCGAGGTCAATCAGTGCATCCATTGCGGCACGAATGCTTCTACCCGTGTACAGAACATCATCGACGAGAATTATTATTTTTTCGTCGATATCAAAACCGATTTCGGTGCTTCTTACAACCGGCTGAGAATCGCCCTGAGGATTATTTATGTCGTCCCGGTAGAGTGTTATATCCAGAGTGCCGCAGGGGACTTCGGTTTTTAGCTTTTTCGATAATATATCGCCCAGGCGTTTGGCAAGAATTTCTCCCCGGCTGCGAATGCCGATAACAGCGATTTTGTCTGCTCTGGTTGTCTTTGAGACAATCTCACCGGCCAGGGCAGTGATGCAATCGGCGATTTTATCGGAGCTTAAAAGTACTTCCATAAGCGGTGAGCCTGTCGAATCCAATATATTGCTTAATCCGGAACACCAAAAGTCCGAAACAGCTCAAAGAGTATATCAACTGCGGCCGTGTTTGGCAAGTGCACAAAATAACCTTTGTTTGTGCCGTTAACTGTGCAATTACAAAGACTTAAAAATTAAACCAGGCGGTCTGGAAAAACCAGGTAAAATGTGGTATAATACATCTGAGTCTTTTTCGATTTTTAAGGGATTTTTTTTGGTCCGGCGATTTTCAAATTTAGGGGCGTTTTTCTTGCTGTTTTGTACGGCACTGGCAATGGCTGTAGCCGTACAGCCTGGAGCGCTTGAGGTTGCTGGCGTGTACAAAATTAGCGACCTCGACCCGAATCTTACGGGCGGGGGGGTAGATATTGGTCTTGTCTGCAGAAGCGATACGTACATTGGTTCAAAACCGCAGAACGATTACAGGCCGGACATTTCACACAATAGTTTTAGGGATGTAAAGGTAAGGTTTTATGACGGTGGGACTGGCGATGCCGGCACATCAAGCCACTCAACCGCCATCGCTTCAATACTGGCAGGTCTTGACCCTGATGCGTCTTTGGCGGGTTTGGGCGCCTTTTCCTATGAAGGCGCTTGTCCTGCTGCAAGGCTTGACGTTTATGAGTTTCGGCATTTTCTTGTTGAGTATGTTTTTTCAGGCAGATGGCCCGATGTCGATTTGCTTTCGATGAGTCTTGGCTGGGCATCTGAGGACTGGTGGACCAGAGGTATAGACAAAATGGCTGAAAATTTCGGCCTTCTCGTAATAGCTGCTGTTGGTAATGGAAGGGCAGCGTATGATTTGCCGCTTTACCCTGCGGCAGGTGCTAATGTGCTTGCTGTCGGTGTAGTTGATTCGGCAGGCAGACTTTCGGAATTTAGCATACCTGATGCGAATCATTCGACAGCAGGACCTACTCTTGATGGACGCTGCAAGCCCGATATTGTCGCACCCGGCAATTGTCTTGTTGCCGTTGCCGGTTCTGAAGATGGTTTTATGCCCTGTGGAGACTATTCGAGTTTTGCCGCTCCTGTTGTTACAGGTGTTGCTGCACTGCTTATCCAGAAGGCCAAAAGCGAACCACAGCTTCAGCTTGCCGCCTCTCCGTTTGCATGCAATTGCATTATGAAGTCGATTTTAATGACCTCTGCGAAGAAGCTTACAGGCTGGCACAAAGGCTGGCCGCAGAGCGATGATGACTATGAGTATCCCCTTGATTTTAAACAGGGTGCCGGAATGGTTGACGGATTCGCGGCATACGGTGTTCTTACAGCCGGTATGCAGCAGGATGGCCCCGTACGCTCAGCCGGCTGGGATGCCGGCGCAATCGAGCCCGATTATATTGCCGAAAAGGTTTACCGCTTCAAAACGCCCCCTCTGCTTCTTGCGAAGCAAGAGAGGGGGGAAAAGCCTTATGTTTCTGTAACACTCGTCTGGAACAGAGTTTATGAAGACGAATATCCTTTTGCCCCTGACTGGCAAAAATGGGCGGATTTGCAGCTCGAGTTATGGGCAATCGATGCCGACGGCCGCAGTCGGCTTGTCGATTACAGTAACAGCCCTGTAGATAACGTTGAGCATATTTATACTGACCTTGACCCGAATTCTGAATATGAATTTGTTGTATCCAACAGTCTAAGTTCCAATTTACCGGACTGTTTCACCCCTTATGCTGTTTCCTGGATAGTTAAGTAAAGGAATTCAGAATACAGAATACGGAATAAGGAATGCCTTCGGCATATTTTTTCTTTCTTCTACCTCCTACATTCTACCTCCTGCGTTCTGCAAGGTTATTTAGGCTGCCCGAAAAATTTTTTAAAAATTTTTCGGAAAAAATTCCTTCTATCTGAACCTTTTAATTGTTTTACCGGACGCCGCAGATTTTATTTGCCTCGCGTTTGCCATCACTCGACTTTAGTTCGTATATATTAAAAGAGTCTCTCAGTGGAGGGAATCTCTATACACTAACTGACTTTGGGGGTTTTGGGATGGTTAAAAGAATTATTGCAGCGACTTTAGTATCTTTAGCATTAGGAACAATAACCTTACAGGTTTCTGCCACGCCGATATATGGCACTGTTACTATGTCTCACATCGGTTATGGCGCCAAGGACACGATGACAATCTGGGGTGGTGGCCATAGCGGCTTGAGTGTTTACGCCGGCGTTTATATGTTCAACAAAACCGCAGGTACAGGCGAAGGCCAGTTGCTTGATAATGACCGTATTGGCGGTTTCTGTATGGATTTATCCGAATATTTGGCAAGCGGCAGTGAGACGTATGATGTACTTATGCCTCAGGATAGCCCCAGACCCACGACATTCCTCGGTGGGCCGATGGGGCAGCAGAAAGCCGCATATCTGGCCGAGTTGTGGGGCAGATTTTTTGACCCCGCCTGGGCCGCTGGCGATAGTTTTTCTTCACAGCAGAGAAGCGATGCGGAAGCATTTGCCGCTGCCGTCTGGGAAATTATTTATGAGGACCTTCCTGCTTCGTCTTCCGGCTGGGATGTTACCACCGACGGCACCGCCGGCAGCAGAGGGTTTAGGGCAGAAAATCTCAACTATCAGACGGCTAATTCCTGGCTGCACGCCCTTGATGGCACCGGCCCTGTGGCCCAATTGAGGGCGCTTTCTTATAGCGGCTATCAGGATTTCATTGTTGTGATACCTGAGCCTGCAACGGTTGCTTTTATGATGGTCGGATTTGCTACACTGATTTTAAACAGGAAAATCCCGCTTATTACATATTTAGGAAAGACTATAATGGAAAAAGTATTTTATTTGGCGGCGGTTTTTTTGTTTCTAAAAGCCCAGCCCTGCATCCCACAGATACATCAATTGAGGCGTTGTAAGCTCGTAAATGGCATCCCTGTCAAGTCTGAAAATGCTTTTTGCATCCAGGAAGCTTTCAAAGGAAAAAGGCTTTTCGTATTCGACAACCCTCGCATCGGTAATCTTTGCAAGCGATTTGGCAAGTGCAATTGCCTCCTGCATATAGCCGATTTCATCAATCAGCTTGTTTTCGAGCGCTTCTGTTGCGTTATAGATGCTTCCGTCGGCAAGGACCCTGATTTGTTCGATTGCCAGCACATCTTTTCTTGACCTTGCCACGATGTTTACAAACCTTTCATAAGCGGGCGATATCAATTTCTCATTTATGTATTGAATCTGTTCTTCGGTTACCGGCTCGAATGATGTGGGCCAGTCTTTCTTCATGCCTGATTTGATAATTACAGGTTTTATGCCTAACTTCTGCTCGAACAGTTCCTGCAAGACCAGGTGTCCCATTATTACGCCTATTGAGCCTGTAATTGTGGTAGGTTCAGCGATAATTTTGTCGCAGGCGCAGGATGTGTATAGGCCGCCTGATGCGGCAACGGTTTCCATAAAGGCCACTGCAGGTTTGTTGGCCTCGGCTCGAAATCTGCTAATCTGGTCGTAAATCCTGTCGCTCGCCGCTATGCCGCCGCCGGGACTGTTCGTTCTGAAAATCACCGCCTTTACGGCCTTGTCCTCTTTTGCCGCCTTTATTTGTCGGCTCACGTCTTCCGCCAGTTTATTATCGATGATGCCTTCAATTTTGATGACTGCTATCTTGTTTGCGCCAGGTCCTTCTTCCAGAACCTTTTCGAGGAAATATTCGCTTTTGCCGGCTGCAAATACGATTACAGAGGCCGCAAGGGCAACCACAAGCACCAGATTGGCGATAATTGAGAAGCCTAAAATAATTCCCACAAGTATCTTCCAGCCCATCCCCTTTTTGACAGGCTGTTGGAGCTGATTTGGCAGACAAGGATTTTCCACTGATTCCATTTTCGGTCCTTTCTTTTCTGAATTTCTCTGCGATTGTAAGCCCGGCACAGGAAAATGTCAAAGGATTTAACCCCCGCTCTTGCCCCTGTGCTTTCTTGCGAAAGCAAGAACAGGGGCACGGGGGCTTCGTCTGGGGATATGGATTTTTCTCTTTTCCATTGGGCTATTGATTGTTAAAATTAAGGTTTTATACTGATTAGCGTATACAAATTGGTAGCGGAGTGTTTTTATGCTCAGAACCCTGCAGATATTGGATGGCAAACTGGTTGAATGTGATGGTTATAATGCCACTGTTTTTGTCTATGTTGCCCCCGATGAAAACGAACGAAAGTACCTTGTTGAACAGCTCAAAATAGACGAACATACTCTTATTTCTTCGCTCGACCCCGACGAACCCAGCCGTCTTGAATTTGAGCCGGAGCACATCGCAATGATTCTCAAGCGCCCCAAGCACTACGCCCCGCAGGATGAATTTTTGTTCAAAGTGCTTTCAGGCGGCGTGTTTATCTTCACTGACCGCCTTGTAATAGTCATTTCGGAAGATGCCCCCTTGTTCGAGGGCAAGATTTTTAACAAAGTAACTTCCCTTCTTGACATATCACTTAAGCTTATCTACCGGGCGATTTCACATTTTGTCGAGCACCTCAAGGCTATCAATCAAATCTCCGGAGAGCTCGAGCAGCAGATAAATGTTTCGATGGAAAATAAATATCTGCTCAATCTCTTCACGCTTGAAAAAAGCCTTGTTTATTACCTTAATGCCACACACTCGAACGCAGCGCTTATTAACAGGCTGAAAAGCTCTACCCCCAAGATTCCATTCACACAGGAAAACCTCGAATTTCTCGACGATATCTCAATTGAGAACACCCAATGTCTCGATCAGATTGGGATATTCTCACAGGTTCTGGCCAGCCTTATGGATGCCCGCGCTTCTATTATCAGCAACAATCTTAACATTCGCATCAAGGCCCTGACCATCTTAACCATTGTGATTATGCTGCCGACCCTTGTTGTGAGTATCTTTTCGATGAACGTTACCATACCGCTGAGGCATGACTCTCCCTTTTCCTTCTGGGTTATTTTTTTTGTAGCTCTTATGTCCGCACTGATAACGGGTATCTTATGGTGGCGGAAAAAGTGGTAAACCCCCGCACCAATGTCTTGGTTAAGGGGAAACTTGTGAGGTAAAAAAAATGAAAACTAAATTTTTATCAGAAAGACAGTGTTCAAAACTTGTTACATTGGTGTGGGGGTAAAATGAACTGCCCTGTCTGTAAAAATCCGATGATTGTGCTGGAAATCGAGCAGGTTGCCTGCGACGAGCTCAGTCGAGTCGAAGTTGACCATTGTACGGCCTGCGGCGGCATCTGGCTTGATGCAGGTGAGCTTGAACTGCTGTTTGGAGATGCGCATCAGGGCCGAATACTTATTGGTTCATTTGAACAGGTAAAATTCTCAAAAGAACGGTCTCGGCACTGTCCGATATGTCTGAAAAAAATGCATAAAGTTCTTGTAAGTCCCCATGATGAACCTGTCATTATTGACCGTTGTCCGAAAGGTCATGGTCTGTGGTTTGACAAAGAAGAATTGCCGCAGGTGCTTTCCAAAGCCAGTTTCGACAGAGAGCAAAAAATAATAAAACTCCTTTCAGGAATGTTCGGTCGCAATAAAAGCGAGGTAAAAAATGGCAGTTGAAAAAGGTATTTTCGGAAACCTGAGCAAAAACAGAAGCGTCGAATTTTTTACTTTAAAAAACAAAATCGGTATGACGGCAAAACTAATCTCGTTCGGGGCGACACTTGTTTCGCTCAAGGTTCCCGACAAAAACGGAAAATCAGCCGATATCGTTCTCGGCTATGATGACCTTGAAAGTTATGTGAATGACACATGCTATTTCGGCTGCACAACGGGGCGGTTCGCAAATCGTATAGCAAATGCGAGATTCAAACTTGACGCCGGCCGGTACAGGCTGGCTGCAAATGTCGGAAAACATCACCTTCACGGTGGGATTAGAGGTTTCAACAAAGCCCCCTGGCAGGGCCGGGAATTTGAAAAAGACAGCCTCTGCGGTGTGATATTCAAATATTTAAGTCCCGACGGCGAGGAAGGCTACCCCGGCAATCTGCATGTTTCAGTTACTTATACCTTGACGGATGATAACGAGCTGAAAATCAGCTATCAGGCTTCCACCGACAAAAAAACAATCGTTAATCTTACAAATCACAGCTATTTCAATCTTGCCGGCCACGACAGCGGTGACATTCTTTCTCATCGGATTCAGATAAATGCCGACGGAATGACGGTCGTTGATGACGATTACATTCCTACCGGCCAAATCATGGCGGTCAAGGGCACTGATTTTGACCTTACAGAGTCAAAACCAATCAGCGAAAATATCAGCAAATTCAAGCTCGGATACGATTTCAATTATGTTCTTGACAAGCCGACCCCGGCGGAGCTTTCTTTTGCTGCGAAGGTCGTCGAACCTCAGACCGGCACAGTATTAGAAATTTTCACAACTGAACCGGCAATACAGTTCTATACCGGCAATTTCCTCAGCGCCGTAAAAGGCAAATCCGGCGCCATTTATGGAAAGCACGATGCCTTTTGTCTCGAAACGCAGCATTTTCCTGATTCGCCCAACCATCCGGATTTCCCTTCGGTTGTGCTTGAGCCGTCAAAGATTTACAGTCATATTACCGTTCATAAATTCAGTACAGTTTAAATCGAAAGGGACCCTTTTATGGCATGGCTGATTGTTTTATTAGTAATTGTTGTAATAATTCTTGCCGTTATCGGCATATATAACGCTTTGGTCAGGCTGCGAAATCAGGTCGATAATGCCTGGTCGCAGATTGATGTTCAGCTCAAAAGACGCCACGACCTGATACCAAACCTCATTGAAACTGCCAAAGGCTATATGAAGCATGAACGCGGAACTCTCGAGGCCGTTACCAATGCCCGCAGCCAGGCGATGGGTGCAAAAAATGTTGCCGACGCCGCAAAAGCCGAAGGCGTTCTCGGCAGAGCGTTGAGCAAATTCCTGCTGACGGTCGAGGCATATCCGGATTTAAAGGCCAATCAGAATTTTCTTGCCCTCCAGGAAGAGCTTTCCAGCACCGAAAACAAAATCGCCTTTGCTCGCCAGGCCTATAATGACCAGGTCTTGTTTTTTAACAATAAAATTCAGATGTTCCCGTCGAATGTCATTGCAGGAATGTTCAATTTCAAGGAACATGACTTTTTTGAAATTGAAGATTCCGCCGAGAAAGCCGTCCCAAAGGTAAGTTTCTAATGTTGAATTTTTAATTTTGAATGGCCTGCAGGAATAGTTAAAAATTCAAAATTAAAAATTAAGAATTAGTTAAGGATTATATGGGAGCGAATCATGGCTAATAAGCATAATTCGATTTTGTTGTTTGTCCTGATATTGGCAGTTCTAAGTTTTCCGCCCTGTATATCGTCGGCCGTTTCGTCTGAACTGACGACAGGTCTGTTCGGAAAGCTGGACTCAAATGAAGATGTGAATTTTTTTACACTGAGAAATAAAAACGGCATCGAGGTGAAACTTATCTCGTTCGGTGCAACGCTTGTTTCTCTCAAGGTGCCCGACAAAAATGGTAAACAAGCCGATATCGTTCTTGGCTATGATGACCTTGCTGGTTTCATAAACGACAAATCTTATTTCGGCTGTACGGTCGGGCGATTTGCCAATCGCATAGCAAATGCCGAATTCAAGCTTGACGGCAGAGAATACAAACTTGCTGCCAATAACGGCAAAAACCACCTTCACGGCGGGATTAAAGGCTTTAATAAAGTCCTCTGGCAAAGTAAGGAAGTTAAAACCGACAAGCGATGCAGTGTAGTCTTCAAATATTTAAGCCCTGACGGCGAGGAAGGTTACCCCGGCAATCTGAAAGTTACGGTTACGTACACCCTGACCAATAATGACAAACTGAAAATCGGTTATGAAGCAACTACAGACAAAAAAACAATCATTAATCTTACCAACCACAGTTATTTCAATCTTGCCGGTCACGGCAGCGGCGATGTGCTGGGCCATAAGATGATGATAAATGCAGATAATTATACGCCGGCAGTTGACTGTATTCCGACAGGCGAGATTAGAAAGGTCGCAGGCACAAGCCTTGATTTCAGAAAACCTGTGCCGATTGGAGCAAGGATTAAAAAAGTCGGCGGATATGACCATAATTATGTTTTAAATAAAAGTTGCCCCGGCGAACTTTCACTGGCTGCCAGGGTTGTAGAGCCTGTCAGCGGAAGGGTAATGGAAGTCTTCACGACTGAGCCCGGACTGCAGTTTTACAGCAGTAATTCTCGCAGCGATGTAAAAGGCAAAGGCGGCGCCGTTTACAAAAGGTATGGCGCATTCTGTCTTGAGACGCAGCACTTCCCTGATTCGCCCAATAAACCTTATTTCCCATCGGTAGTTTTGCGGCCGGGCGAAGTTTATCGGCAGTTGACAATATATAAATTTTCATCGCAGTAAATTAAAAATTTAAAATTAAGAATTAAATGTTTATGTGGGAGCAGATTCGAGCCAACAAACGCAATTCAATTTTGCTGCTTATTTTGATGGCTGCGGTGCTTGGCCTTTTGGGCTGGGTAATAGGAATGGCAGTTTCACCTGACCCGATGGCCGGCGTCTTCGGCTTGACTGTCGCGATGATTATCTGGCTCATTCTTGCGATGGTTAGTTTCAGCAGCGGCGATGCCATATTTCTTGCTGCCAGCAAAGCATTACCGGTTGCAAAGGACATTCATCCGCAGTTATTTAACGTCGTTGAGGAAATGGCCGTTGCCGCTTCTTTGCCTATGCCGAAGGTTTACATAATAAACGACCCTGCCCCAAACGCCTTTGCCACCGGCAGAAATCCGCAGACCGCCTCAATCGCCGTTACTGCAGGACTCCTCGGCAGGCTGAGCAGAGATGAGCTTCAGGGCGTCATCGGCCACGAGATGAGCCATATTCTTCATCGTGATATTTTATTTGTGACTGTTGCAGGTATTATGCTCGGAGCGATAACATTGCTTGCCCAGGTCTTTCTTCGCAGTATGTTTTACAGTTCGATGGCCGGTTCGAGCAGACGATATTCGTCAAGAGGTAGGGGTGCCGGCGGGGCGCAGGCTGTCTTGCTTCTTATCGCGATTGTCTGTGCAATACTTGCCCCGATTATGGCGACGCTCCTGTATTTTGCACTTTCCAGAAGACGCGAGTATCTTGCCGATGCCGGCTCAGCCAGACTTACCCGTTATCCGGTGGGCCTTGCAGGGGCACTTGAAAAAATTTCTCAAAATACTACGCCTCTTGCCGTTGCCAACAAAGTTACCGCCCCGATGTATATTGTCAATCCTCTCCAGAAAGCAGGAATGAAGTTGTCAGACCTGACGAGCACTCATCCGCCGATATCGGAGCGTATAAAAATACTTCGCAGTATGGCGGGTGCTTCTTTTGTAGATTATTCAGATGCCTTTAAGAGAACGACAAAATACGCGACTCCCATACCTTCATCCGCACTTAAGACAGAACAAGCCGTTCCTGTCCGCGACCCATCGGCGCAGCAGCCGGCTGTATCGGTAAAAAATCAGCATAGAAATATCGGCGATATTATGCAGCGAGCCGGCGGCTATCGTTTTGTCGATTGTTCCTGCGGCCTTAAAATGAAAATCCCTCCCAATTACAGGGCTTCTCAGGTAGCCTGTCCTCGCTGTGGACAAATTTTGCCGATTTAGTTTTGAAAAATGCAAATAAAAAAACCGGCACTTAAATATATTTAAGTGCCGGACTCCACAATTTTGCATTCTTGCCCCGTGAGATGTTTACCCCGTGGGATGTGAAACTATCCCATCGGGGCCGCTTCGCTATCTCACCGGGGTTAAATTTTGATTTTTGAATTTTGTTTCTATCTCATAACCCAGCGTCTGTTCTTATAGACGAGCGCGCTGTTGCTTCGCAGTTTTTCATCGCCCCCGATGGAGTACTGGAGTTCGAGAGTTTTTCTCAGATACAATTTTTCCGGCGCACCGTTCGGGTCTTTTTCGGTCGGATGTTCGATAACTGCTGTTTCGTTGCTCAGCCCTGCCAGAAACAGCCGGATTTCTTTGGCCTTGGCATCGAAGTCCGGCCAGATTATCACAAGGTCTTTTGTATTATCTTCGCCCTGGAGAATTTTGTTGTCTGCAAACTCAAGAGACTCAAGCAGCGGATATTTCTTTTTATGCCGGAGCTTGATTTTTTCAAAAACAATGTTTCTTGTGTTTTTATATGCCGATATGGCCTGAAAGGTGTCCGTCAAGAGTTCACAGCTCGGATAAAAGGGCACATCAATGCTGAAGCTGTTGGTGACAGTTATGATAATGTACCAGAACCGCTGTGCTTTTGGCTGGTCGGACAGCTTAACTGTTATCTGTTGCGGCTGAGTGAAAACGACGTTTAGCGTCCACTGGTTTGCCCCCGGCACAATCGCAGGTTGCGGAGCCGAAAATACATCAGGTTCGACAAAGAAAGTTACAACTGCAAAACTTAAAAAAAGCCGTCTCCATTTCATTTTTATGCCTTTTTCACAAAATTTGGTTACACTATTATTCTACCCGAAAACCCTTTGGAAAAAAAGTCTTTTTTTAACCCTGCGATTGCTTCGGGAAGATTGCATGCCGGCTCTGCATAGTGCAAAATCGTATTTGGCAGGGTCCTTTGGACAGATTTTTCTGAAGCTTTCGGTAATTTCGAGGGCGGTCTTAAGGTTGACTGTTTCCCTGTTGTGCAGGCCTAAAATTTTGCTCAATCGGCCGATATGCACATCGACAGGCACGATGAGTTTCGATTTATCAATTTTTTTCCATAACCCGCTGTCAACCTCGTCATTTCGCACCATCCAGCGAAGAAAAAGGAAAAGCCTTTTGCACGTCCCGCCGCCTGCCGGGTTCGACAGCAGAAATTTCAGGCCGGCCGAAGTTTTGCCGTTATGTATTTTGAGTAATGCCTGAACGAATTTCTCTGCCGCCGGTATGATATTCTCATCGCTTCCGCTGTATCCTTTCAGGAAAAGTTTTTCAATACTGCCGTAACGATTTAATACTTTTTTTAGGATAGTAAACAGGCTGATTATATCTTTGCTGGTATTAAAGCGGTATTTTAAAGGCTTAAAGAGTTTTTTGTCTTTGACTGAGAAATTTTTAATAAATTTTGCAGGGCTTTTCCCCATTTTTCCTGAAAGGCTGGTTACGAATTTTTCAATCTGCTCGACTGCTCCGTATGCAAAGCAGGCCGCCAGAAAGCCTGCGATTTCCATATCGCCCTTTTTTTTGTAATGGTAAACAAACTGCAGCGGGTCCGGCGGCACAAATTTTTTATGGTTATATTTGCGATAAAGCTCTTCAAGAATGCTTTTTAGTATATTTTTGTTTTTGACGTTTATTTTTTGCATAAATAGTTTAATGGTTTTCTTTACTTCCTTATTTCCTTACCTCCTTCCTCCCTAACCCCTATACCCTAAACCCTATACCCTATACCCTAATCCAAGGCAAGTTTATTGTTCTTGACATCATCTCTGTATTGCCGATATTATAATCCGGATTATAAGTTATTGGATTGCAAAGGCTTTTCAGGGAAAGAGCAGTGATAATAGATTGCCATACTCATATAAATTGTCCCGGCTGTCAATTAAGCGCTGATGACCATTTTGCCGCAGCCGAGCCGGTTGATGCCTGTATTGTGCTTGCCTGTCAGGACCGGTCCAGCCGTCAGTCCAACGAGCTTGTCAGTAAATATGTTACTAAGCATCCGAAAAAGATGGTCGGCTTTGCAGTTGTCAATCCTGTCAGGGATGACATTTCAAGAAAATACTGGTCCGCCATTATAGATGATATGGGTCTTAAGGGTGCTGTGCTTTATTGCAGCAGCGATGGGTTCCACCCTGCTCACAGCAGGGCTCTGCAGTTTTATGAGGTTGCCCAGGAATTGAAATTTCCGTTGTTCTTTCACAATGCTCCGCCTTTTACCGTTGATTCGGTTCTCGAATTCGCAAGGCCGTCTCTTCTGGATGAAATATCGCAGAAATTCAAAGACCTCAAAATCATCATCGGCTCTATGGGTCAGCCTTTTGTCAATGAGACGCTTTGTATGCTCGCAAAGCACGAAAATGTTTTCGGCGATTTGACTATAAATCCTCAAAAGGTATGGGAGGTGTATAATTTGGTTCTTTCTGCTCACGAGGCGAACGTTCTGGGCAAGTTGTTTTTTGGTAGCGGTCTGCCTTTCAGCAAACCTCAGGGCTGCATCGAGACGCTTTTAGGCTTTAATAGATTGCTCGCGGATACGAATCTGCCGACCGTCCCGCGGGAAAGTATTCGAGGTATTATTGAGCGCAATAGTTTTGAAAAACTCGCAATTGAAATAAGTAGTTAGCCCCCGGTTTTACCGGGGGTTTTACCCGCCTTCGCTGAAAGCCACGGGTGTAAACCCGTGGATGAATGCGAAAAGGGTAACCCTCCGTGCCTACTCCGCCGAAGTAGCTTCGGCTACGAAGGCTGGAAGCCTTGGCGAAAGAGGGTATGCTTCGGCGGGGTTTCGCCGAAGCAGGTGAAGATGCCACGGCTGTAAAGCCGTGGAGCTTCACTGGATTCTTAGATTTGCGATGCTGGTTACATTGGACGAATTAACCGGCATTTGAGATTCGCTGGTATTGATAATATTTGAAATAAATTCCGCAGTCGCATTCGGGCCTATCAACAGGAAAGTGTTGACATAATTTGTTACATCTCCCCCTATACAGCTCAAATTGGCTGTGCCCCGCACATCAAAGGCCGCGACGCCCGCTTTACCGTTATGGAACAGCTGCAAATTGAGATTGCCGCCGTTAACGACAACGCTATGGTCGGGAATTCCCCAGCAGGCGGTATTGAACAGACTGATAGTGTCATCGAAGGAACTGCCAGTCTCAATATATCGTCCGTTTACGCTATCGACGGTAACGAGCTGAGTATTAATAAGGTCAAGCCCGGCTGCGCCGACATCATCAATCTGCATAGACCTTGTCGCCTGGTCAATGCCCATTCCCATACAATATCCCGATGGACCGATGCCGCCTTCTTCAATCAGATGCATACCGTAAAGAGCTCCAAAGACAAAATTCTGATGAAGAACTTCGCCGCTCATATTGCCGAAGACATAAGACATAGAATTATTCCATAGATATTTGTGAATACCATCAGATGCATTTGGCGGAATACTTTCATAATATGCCGAGGCGTGGGTATAAGAGGATGGATTGAACTGGCAGTTATGTATCTGGCCGTTTGCAGAACCTGCGCCGACATGAATGCCGGTCTTTAATGCCGTGGAATGGATATAGTCAATGTAATGGTTGTCACAGCGATAAGTTGCCAAATCGAGCAGCTGATAAGGAATCGTCGCAGCGACATTAATCACATAAACATTCGCTCCCAATCCGCGAATCATAAACGGATATGGAACCATACCGTAATTGACCGTATCACAGGGATCATATATTTGTTCAGGATAATGGAAGGTTAGTCCCCTGATGCCTGCATTTGCTTCAATTTGAATGAAAGGCGTTCCGTTTTCCTGATTGCGTCCTGCGTAAATATTAATCACGCTGCCTCTTGCCGATGTCTGATGAGGAACATCGAATATTCCTCGCAGTTCCACTCCAGCAGGAATCACTAAAGTGCCGTTCAGGCGATAGTCTCCGCCGGGGACAAACACGATGCCGCCGCCATTGGCAGCAGCGGCATTTAGAGCAGCGGTGAAAGCGGCAGTGTTATCGGTTGTGCCGTCGCCTTTGGCGTTGTACGGATATTTTGTTACGACAAAGATGTTCGATTTGGCAGGCTTAAAATCTCGCTGAGGCTTTTTATAATCATAAGCAGGCAGCGGAGCGACAGTCCGGGCGGTATGGTCGATATACACGGGGTATGTCGTGTTGTTTATAATTACAGGGGTACCGACAAACCGGTTGCTGACGATTGATGCGCCCTTGACGCTGCTTCCAATTTCGATATGTGATGTTGCAGTGCTGCCGAAGTCGGAGTTGACAACTGCCAAATAACCGCCAACGGCCTTTACGCCGCCGTTCTGGAAATCACAGTTCTGCATCATTACCCAAGCGGCGCCGTCATTCAGCACTGCTTTATCAGAAGCGTCTATCGAACAAGTGTGGAACGAGACGGGCTGTGTGGCGGCTGCACTGAGGTGAATACCTTTCTGTACCTGTTCGATATTAAATCGCGTCAGAAGAACGCCGGCATAAGAATTATTTTCAAAATAGACGCCCGTTTTACAATTTCGGAGCGTATAGGCATAACACTGTCCATTGGAAAAAACACCGTCATAGCGAGACGGCAGCACGGACAGGCCGATATTGTATCCCTCGACAGTTACATACGCTGAGTATGACCAGTCAATTCGGCGCATAATTAGACCTGTGCCGTTGTTGTATATCCACAGGGCATGCTCGTTTGCAGTCGGAGAATTCGGCAGGCCGGAATATCGCCAGTAATCAGGCGAGAAATGAACCGTCTCAATCCGTCCGATATCCGCGAGACAATCGAATTCAATCCCCGTTTTCAAAGGTGTTCCATAGACGTTGCGAGCAAACGGACAAGCCGTTATGGAATTATTGTAAGTGGTAAATCCAAAATAGGCGTTTACAAAAGTTACATTTTCAATCGTATGATTATTCCCCGAAGCACGCTGAATCGCAGGCGGATAAGGCTGGATGTTATTCGGAAGCTGCTCTGGATACCAGATTGCAATGCCCTTGATACCTGAACAATTGCTCAATCCGATAAAAGGCGCAGCGTTTGCATCTCCGCGACCTGCGTATGCCTGCAGAATAGTCCCGCCAATCGGGCTGCCGATTTCGGGCTTCTGCCATTCGCCTCGCAGGGCAACTCTGCCTGGAATAGTAAGATTGCCGCTGATTTTATAATTACCTGCAGGGAGAAATAATGTTCCGCCGCCGAGATTGCTGACGGAAATCAAAGCAGACTGAAGGGCGTCCGTTACATCTGTTGTGCCGTCGGCGACGATTCCAAAATCACCGGCCCGATATGGCGTTACTATCAAATCATCCGTAGGATATTGAGTTGTAACCACATGCCAGTTCATCATAATGCCCTTCATCCAGTTTGCCCCGAATATGGCGAAATCTTTGAAATCCACTCTGCCCTGTCCGTCGAAATTGGCGGGGCTTCCGGAATTCGGGTCTAACCAGTCATTGACGAACAAAATAAGGTCGTCGATGTCAACATCTAAATCACTATCGATATCGCCTGTAACGAGTGTAAGGGCGGTAATCGTGGTTTTGCCCGGATTTGTTATGTTGTATTCGCAGATAATTCTGCCGGTTCCGCCGTAAGCAGTAAACCAGCCGCTGTTGGCATAGCTTTGAATAACTGCGGTCTGGTCTCCGTTTATTATCAATGTGCCGTCGGTTATATCGACCGAGCAGGACGATGTCATAGAAAAGGAACCTGCTATTATCGTTCCGCCGTCCAGATGCACGGCAGCAGAACCGCCGGAAAAGCCAAGACCGAACATGCCGGGTGCGTTTATAGTTCCTCCGTTCATCACAAGTGTTCCGCTGCTCGTATAGCCGAGCCACAGATGGCCGCCGCCCGCGGTAAAACTGCCAAGATTTATAGTTCCGCCGTTCATAGTAAATGTGCCGGGCCGACCGACCGCTTCAATGCCTATCATAAGCCATTCGCCGACATCAAGACTTCCGCCGTTCATCGTCAGATTTGCGCCTCCGGTTGCTCCAACGCGTATCTGGAAACCGGCCGCCGCGGTCGGCGAGTTAATGATTGGGGAAGCTGCCGCCGTGCCAATTGAAATAGTGGTGCTGATTTCCGGAAGTCCGTCGGGATTCCAGTTCGCGGCGGTTGACCAGAGATTATTTCCGCCGCCGTTATCCCACGATACTACGGCTCCTGCGATTGCTGTAACGGTGGTTTTTCCCGGGTTTGCTATATTATATTCATAGACAAGTTTACCCGCTCCGCCAAAAGCTGTCATCCAGTGACTGGTCTCATAATTGCGGATGGTTGCGATTTGGTTGCCGTCTATTATCAGCGTGCCGTTGGTAATGTTGAGCCTGCCGCCGCTTGTTATGTTTAATGCGCCGGCCGTTATTGTTCCGCCAGTTAGATTCACCCGCCCTGTACTGCCGGCCTGTTGCGCAACACTAAGCGTAGCAGCCACCGCAATAGTGCCGCCGCTGATATTTACAGTCCCCGTGCCGCCGTTGCCGACATAAAGGAAACTGCCGATGGTGACCGTGCCTGCGCTTATAGTAAATGTCCCGTTATTATTTAGATAATAGCCAAGCGAGAACCATTGACCGACCGTTAAACTTCCGCCGCTCATTTCGATGCTGTCGCTTGTGCTCCCCCAGTCTCCAAGGACTATCACGTTGGCCGCCGCAGTTGTGTTCGAATCGATAATCGGGCTCAGTATTGATGCGTTTCTGATTGCAGCCTTGTCGGCGCTGGTGGGAATGGCGCCGCCGCTCCAGTTGGCAGCGGTACGCCACAGACGGTCGCCGCCGGCATTGGTCCAATCTCTATCCACCGCCGAGGCATTGGCCGCCAAGCCAATCAGAATCACAAAGCCCGATATTATCGTCATTTTACTCATCATCATTCCCATTATTCCTCTATAATACCAAAATTCCCCTCGAATTGCCAGTTTAGTCCTTTTAAATAACCCTCCCAGGCAAAAAAAACCAAGGCCGGGGGATTCTGCCGAGAAAGAGAATAAAGCTATAGCAGGCAATAAAAACATTTATCTGTTACGGCCAGAAGCCGCTATCAAGCCAATCCCATGTAAGTATTTCAAGGTCTTCTGTGTCTATGACGCCATCCTCGTTAAAATCCTCCGTCAAAAAAACTAAATCTTTATTCACCACGAACTTATCCGCCTCCGGCGGATTAAGTTTTTAATTCTTCTATCTGATAACACCTTTCCGTCGCGCGTCTTATATTCTTGGGGGTATATCCCGACTTGTCGGGATTCCTTTCCCATCTCATTAAAGTCCTATAATTTCCTTGACATTTCTATAAAAAAATGTAAGAACCCTTTATAAGGAAGCGGTGTGAGGGCTTCTTCGAGAGGGTTTCTTCAGCTTTCTGGATGTGGTAGAAGTTCGTTTAAGGAAAAGGAGGATTCGTATGAGATTTTTTTGTCAATCATTTTCCATTACGGACCGTCGGTTGAGTATATAGGCCGCGACAGTGTTCATTGCATTCCAGTTGTTTGTAACGCTGAACGGTAAAATGTGAAATAAAAAGAAGAAATATTCCTTGATTTTTTTAGAGAGGGGCTGATTATGAAAAAATTAATTTTTGGTGTGGCATTGCTGGCTCTGGTCAGCAGTGCGTCGGCAATGAACGACTGGAAGACGAGTGCTGGCGGCGTCGGCCGTAATTGGTTCCTTGCAAGCAACTGGAGTATGGAGCTTGTGCCGGATCTGACTTATGCCAATGGAGATGTAAGGCTGCATGACACTTATGGACTCCCCGCGGCGCAAACCCCGCGCATTAACGCTGGAGAAAATGCTCTGGCATACCAAATCCGCGTTGGCGGGTCAGGCGCTGCCCAAGTACCATATAACATCGGTATGTTGACGATGGACGGCGGCACGCTTACGACAGTCAACTACATTATGACCGGCACCGATAGCTCGAGTATCAGGTCGGGTGCACTGTATATGAACGGCGGCACTATTAATGTTGGCACACCCCCCAGTACAGGCGGGCACCTCTACATCGGCCACGGCCGCAGCGACATGGCAGCAGGTATAAGCGGCTGGTTATATATGACTGGCGGCACCATTAATGTCCTCAACAACTTCAGCATCGCCAGGTACAATGCGAGCGGATACGCTTATATCAGTGGCGGTACTATTTACGCCAACGACTTTTTTATGAAGGCGGAAAACAGCACCGGAACTGCTCACATGGACGTTACCGGCAGCGGCAAAGTTGTACTCAACGGCGACAGGACTGCTGCGGTTGCCGGCTACATCTCAAGCGGCTGGCTTACGGGTAACGGCAATGACCTCGACATCCAGTACGACTACGATATCAGCAACCCCGGCAAGACGACGGTGTGGGCGGTCAGCTCCGCTAAGGCAACAAGCCCCAGCCCGGTAAACGGTGCAACAAATGTCGCAAAAACTACCACTCTAAGCTGGACTGCAGGCCCAGGCGCTGTATCACACGATGTATATTTCGGCACCGATGAAACCAAAGTGACCGACGCCAACAGAGCCAATAAGCTGGGCGTACTGGTCAGGCAAGACCATGACGCAAACACTTATGACCCTTATGGTCTTCTCAAATTAAACACAACCTACTACTGGCGGATTGATGAGGTCAACGACCCCAACATCTGGAAAGGCGATGTCTGGAGCTTTTCGACATTACCGTATTTTGTCGTTGAAGCCAGTGGAACAGTAACGCCCTGGATGCGATTGGATTCCAATAGCACAATCTTCGGGCTACCTAATGCCACCATTCCAGACCCCATCCAAGTCCGAGTGACTAATCAAGCAGGTACGGTTACTCCGGATTTGGTTGGAATCCCAGTCAATTTCCAGATTATTGAAGCGCCAATAGGCGCTTCCGGTCAAAAACTTATTCCCGGTGATGACACTTCAGTAACGATTCCAACAGATGCGAATGGTTATGCCCAGGTAAATCTGGTGCTTGGTGATCAAAATGGTGTTTATCGTGTAGCGATAACCGAAAGTGATAGTAACTATACCATTGATTGGGTTCGGGCTTTAACACCCGGGGTAACCGCTGATTTGGAATTCCAAACAGTACCGACGACTCCTTGTCTGGCTAATGGAATTGATGTTATCCCTGTTACTATTTCTGCTTTGGATTTTCAGGGTAACCCGGTTAGTGGAGCTCAAATTTTCGTCGGGAGCCGAATCGGTCGTGATGTCAAGCAAACATTTTCCACCATTGACAAAGGCGCCGGAATCTATGAGGCACTGACTACCTCAACCGTATCTGGTGAAGCCCAATTGGCGGCCTGGGATGCTCTTACTAATGTCCAGTGCCAAAGTACTGCCCCAATCCAATTTATTCCAGGAGAAGCGAACCGAGTGGCAATCTATGCCGCAATACCTAAGTCAAGTGAGCCTTTTGATGAAGCAACTTTGTACGCCTTTGTCGTGGATGCCTTTGAGAATAAAATCGGCTCGGCTTCAGCCAATGTGGAATTTACTACTGACCTGGGAACCATTACCTCGGAAACAGTAATTGCCGATGAGTTTGTTGCCGTTTTACACAGCTCCTCCCCCGGTATTGCCACTGTAACCGCTACTGATATTATTAGTGGTTTGGTAAGCGAGCTTCGGCAAATCAGCTTTCCTTATCTTTTGCCAGTCGATATACATAAAAAACCCTTTAAAAACCATCATATCAAATTCTGGAAGCCAAAAGGCGCGGATGTGCGCGCACTCATTGCCGGTGAGATTTCGGGGAAACGTATCGTTTATGGGATAAAGAGTCCCAAGCTCTGCGGCCCAAAAATCTACATCACTTATACGGTGAACGAATACGACTTTGACAAAGTAGACATACCTGATGCAAAAGGAAAAAAGGATGGAATTTTGGATGAGTTTAAGAACGATGGGTTTACGAACTCGGCTAATCCCACGGCTGAAGAAAAAAACCTGGTGAAAAATACCCAAGCCGGTGCTGAAAATGTATATATTGTTCCAGGCATGTCGGATAATTCTTTTGGCGAATGTATACTCAATAAGGGGGTTGTTCTCAATCTCCGCACTGGCCTCACCAAACCACCTGATGGTCTTACCTTGGCTCATGAAAACACCCATTATTGGGGGTTAAATGAGCCCAACCATTACGAAAACAACGAACCCTTAGGTCCGGAAAATATCGGCAACGTGAATGGCGTAGCTTCGCTTGATTGTAGCAATAATGGAATTCTTTCTCAGGGTCAATTGGCTAAACTCAGAGCTAAGTTCCACTGCCCGGGGCCCAATCCTGTTTACGCCGGGTCTATCGGCAATCAGATTAATTTACGCTTCACCAATAACGGACAACCGGGTAATCCCTTTGCCACACTGACTTCGCTGACAGTAACAGGTATTCAAAGCACACCAACCTTTGTCTTAAATTTCAGTCCGACTACCACCACCTTAACGCCGAGCACTCTTTTACCAGGAGAAACCGGTACTGCCACTTTCTTTTTTGATGTCGCTCCCAATATTGAAGTCGGTATTGGCAGTTTCATTGAGTTGATGGTTACTTCTGATAGTGGTGATGTTTTCTACCCGTTGCTCTACCTTGACATTACTGGCAACTACCTTGTCGTTGACGATTTTGAGAGCTACACAGCCACCGACCCCAACATAATATACAAGACGTGGAAAGATGGTACAAGCTACCCCGGCTATGGAGGCAACGGGACCGGCTCGATAATAGGCCTCGCCGACCCTCCTTATGTTGAGCAGTATATCACTTACGTTAGTTGGCAGTCAATACCATATTCTTACGACAACACCTCTGATTATGGCGCGGGCTATTATTCAGAGGCCGAGGCTGACACCAGCGAACTGCAAATCGGCTCCAACTGGAACAGAGATGGTGTCAGGGCCTTAACGTTATACTTCTACGGCGACCCGAACAATGATGCCAACGTCACTGAGCGGATGTATATGGCGCTGGAAGACAATGACAGCGTGGCGGTTGTATATTACGACGGTAACTCCAATGACGTCAGGGAATCGAAATGGCACGAGTGGAATATTAGACTTACGGATTTCACCAATGTCGACCTCAACAATGTCAATAAGGTCTATATTGGGTTTGGTGATAGAGATAACAATTCGACTCCAGGCGGCTCAGGTTTGGTATTCTTTGACGAACTCCGGCTGTATCCGCCCAGATGTGTTCTTTCAAAGCGTGGAACGGTAGGCGGAGTTGCTAATGTTGCTAATTTTGATTCGTTTAGCGAGGGGGATAATGGACTGACAATTACAGACGGAGGAATCACGTTCAAAAATCTTGATCGGTATTGGGATCAGGGGTATCCAGGGAGTTTTTGTATCGAGGCGAGCACAAGCGAGCAGATGGGCCCGTTCTTTAGCCCCCCCAATTATCTGAACGCCGGCGGCTACGTTCCTGGTCCTGGAGCCGGCTTTGGCCGGTTTGGGTCAGCAGACATCGTGTTTAACGGGCTGGCGTCTTCAGCCCAGGTGGACATTTTTTACCTTCCTGCCGGGCCGTCGAGTAACCGTCTAGCTCTGGAGGCGATACAGGGTGGGAATGTAGTGGCGACGGCCGAGATGGGTTTTGTTGTGGCTTCCGGCATCCAGCGTGAACTCTTGGCGATTACGGGGGTTTCGTTTGATTCCCTTCGGCTGCGAGCATACGGGCCAGACAGCAATGGTGCCGTCGGCATTGGAATTGACAATGTCGAGATCGTATCTGTTCCCGGGAACGAACCGATAGCTGACCTCACCGATGACTGCGTGGTCGACGTGGCTGACCTGGAGATTCTGTGCCAAGAGTGGCTCACTGCCGGTATAAAAGCAGACATCTACCCGAATGGCATCGTGGATTTCAGAGATTTCGCTGTCCTGGCGAACGAATGGATGACTGAGAAGCTCTGGCCATAAGCCGGTAGTTTCACAGTATGTATTCAACCTTTGGGGCCTGCACCGTAAATCGGCGGGGCAGGCCCCGCCGTTTTGTTGAATATCGGTTCTAAAGGTGGCGACTTAAATATAACCATAGACGGCAGCATAGTTCGCTGTGCTATATGACCCCCGTAGGATATGCGGCTCGATGTATTCCTTCGGCTTCGCTTACGGCTCAGCATCAGGAATATATAGTAGAAAACGCGGATAATTCTCTAATTGAGAGTGGTACATAAACCGGGGTCAGGGCATTGTCATTTGAATTTGTTCGGAATTTGCAATTTGGAATTTTTTAATTTACCTCAGCCTATTCCTTTCTGCTGCAGCTTTCCAAATTGCTGCAGACTCCTTTCCATCTTGAATATTCTTCTCGAGCGTGGTCTTAACTGCTTTGATTTTGTATTCACCTCCTGACTGAAGTTCAGCCAGGATGCGCTCGTGAAAACTGACTTCAGATGTGGTGATGTCATAAAGTGCTTGAAATATCATCTTGTGGTAATGAAGACGAATGCCAAACACTGCTATGACGAGCAAAACATTGACAATCAACGACATGATAAGAGGTATTTTCTTCATTTCATTCGCCTTTCATAAGCCTGATAATATCTATCCCATACATTCACAACTTTAGTCCCTGCAATTATATCATGATTGCACCTCTTTTCCTTGCCGAAAATAAACAGGATATCGACCAGGCCGAATATACGGCCTGCAATGGAAGGGCGAAGGAGAAGAATTAAAGGGGTCAGACACCTTTTTGGGAAGGAATAAGGAATAAACAGTGTCCGTTTATTTTCCCCCGCCATCTTCTCACGGCGAAGACGGACACCGCATTCCTCAAATCCCTAATTTTAAATCCTAAATGTTGAATCCTCAACATTAAATATATGCGCGTTCCTTTAGTTATTGAAAAGCTGACAAGTCATTTTGATTTTTGATATTCGTTACCGCACAACGCACTACGCATAACGCACATCTATCAACCAGATACCAAATGCCATATACTAAATACCATCGACTAAAACCCGGCGCGTTCCATCTCGTCCGTTCGTAGCCCCTTAGGGGCGAAGACGGATAGTTATTGAAAATGCGTCGTCTGCTTGAATACTTCTCAAATCCCCAACTTTAAATTCCCAATATTAAAAATGTGCGCGTTCCTTTAGTTATTGAAAAACTCAATAATTCTTCGTGCTCCTTCTTTTCGGAGCCTGCCCCGGAGTTTACCCCTGCGAAAGCAGGGGAAGGCAGGGGTGGTGAAATTAAGTCCGTGTTAATCGGTGTTAATGTTGTCATCCTCGCGCAGGCGGGGACCGTGTCTAAATTCTCTGTGTCGCTCGGTGCTCTCGGTAGTAAAAAAAATAAATCTGCAAAATCAGCGTAATCAGTGATTAAAAAACTTCGTGCCTCGGTGTCTTGGTGGCTTCGTGGCTAAATATTAAAACAACATCGCCGATAGGCGATTCCACAATTTTGGTTTTTGCATTTTGATTTTTGATTTATCTTATTTGAATCCTTCAACCTTCCCTTTTGTATATTTTTCGCACGCCTTTTCGATGTCCACATCATTTATATTGGCGAGTGTGCACAGCCATGCGAATACATCGGCAAATTCTTCTTCTTTTTCTTCTTTGCTGGATTTTTCAGAAGCAAGAATCGTAGCCAGTTCGCCGACCTCTTCTACGAACCACATAAAGGTCTTTGGCGTTCCGCGAAGACTGTCCCGCTGCTTATACCTTTCGGCTATAAGTTGCTGAAAATCCTTTATTCTCATCTTCAAAGGATTTCAGTCGGACAGCACTTCTGAAAGTTTTGCTGCGCCGAAGATTTCCCTGACGCGTTCTGTTGCCTGTCGGCAGACTTTTTCCATCTTTAGGCTGAATGGTTCATTATTTGTCTGCTCGGCAAGTTGCAGATGGCTGAACAGTGGTCCATCGACAGCCTCGATGATTTCGAGCAGGGAGACATTTTCTGCCGGCCGGGCAAGGAAGAAGCCGCCGCGGGGGCCTCGTTTGCTGCGGAGCACATTGGCCCTTACAAGCTGCTGCAGTATCTTTAGCAGATACTCCAGCGGGATGTTATATTGTTTGGAAACTCGTGAGGCCAGCACCGCACCTTCTCTGTAGTACTGTGCTATGTACCCTACGGCGACCAGAGCATAACCTGTTGACCTGCTTATCTTCATTTTATGTCCTCCAAAAAATTGTTTACTACGTTCGGATACTTTTTGCTTTTCGACTGAAAACTTATATTTTAGCCGCAGGAGCCCAGCCAGAATAGCGGTTATAAGACCTAAATAATGTATTGAGGTCTATTTACTATTCTACTATAGTTTGTCTTTGGGTGTTCAGAATTTCCAAGATTTTCTATCTGGAAAACAAAAAAAGCTTTTGTGTCGTGATTCAAAGCAAAAACAGAACAGAAAACATCCAGAAACTCTTTAAATTTTCAAATTGCTACTTCTACCAGAACCTATCAGGACTTTCAAGAGTTTTTTTTAAAATAAGTCAGAAAACTTATATTTGTTTAACCCCTGATTCCCTGCCCCGCCGTAAAGGGCGTAAAACAGATGGTCGAGACCTATTTTACCCCCACACCTTTGCAGAAAGCCACGGCTGTAAACCCTCACACCAATATATTGGTGTGCAGGGTAAAGCCGTGGATGAATGCAGTTATTCTCTCGCGCAAGCGAGAAACAGGCAAAGCCACACCTGTAAACCTCCACACCAATATATTGGTGTGAGGGGTAAAGGTGTGGAGGTTTACTGGCCAGCCGCCGTGGGCGGCTATTATTTCGTCTACTTCACAGGTTTTGCGGAAAGACGCCACCCGGCTCGAACCATATCTGCTAAGACGATATACGAAACATAAGGTTTGCCATACCGGCCTGTCGCAGCATACCTGTAATCTGCCACAAACTCATCAAAAACAGGCCTCAACTCCTCCGGCAGGCTGTTTCTCGCTTCCAATTCTTTTTCGCTTCGTTTTTGTTCCATATCCTTTGAATCTACCCATTCTCTACAATTGCAATTTCGTTCGCTGATTTGTCCGCCGTAGCGAGGAACTGTACCGGACACCTTTAATTCACATATAGGTCACACCAAAAACCTAAGCAGCGAACGAGCGTTTCCGAAAACCAAGTCGCGACACTCTTTCGCCTGACCAATGGTTATTGATGTACTGTGTGCCGCTCCGTTTCTGAACGACTCAATGAATCGCCCCCAGTCTTTAATGAATTCGCTTTCCAAAAGGGACGCTGCCTTCTTGTGTTTCCGCAGGTGAGCAACGAGCATTCCCAATACCGGGGCTGGTTTAACCTCCTGCCGAACTCGCAATAGTATATGCCACATTGCCCCCATGGTAAGACACTTATCTTCGGAGAGAAACATCCTCAACTCCCTGATAGTGCGTTCAACACCGCGCTGCTCAGATGGTGAGAGCGGAATCGGGCCAAAATCGCATTTATAGATGCTTTCATTAGCCGCAAGGTCGTCTCGACGCAGGGATTCTCTAAATGTCTCGAAGAACTTCTTGTGGATATGACACTCCAGCGCCTTTGCGTACTCAATCACAACAGGCGCGTAATCTGCATTTCCGGCATCCAGTCTTTCAAGTTCCTTGAGAAGTATTTCCCCGGTACTCAAGAACCGTCTCACTTCGTCATCCAGATGTTCCCATTTTTCTCCGAACAGCTCTATAATATCTTCCAACTGGGCATCCCAACCAGTGTCCGGAGCGTATTTGGATTCCAGCATTCTCAATTCATGGGTAGTCTGATTGCGGAAGATATCCATGTATTCAGCAGGGTCTGCCGGGGATTTGGCTTCGCATTCCTGTCTCGCATGCTGTGCCGCGCCTATCGCTCTATTGATGTCGCTAAGTCCGAGGGTGTACAAGATAGACTCGACATCCACTGAGACTTTTTGCCGTATCGCCACCTCCTCAATAAAGAACTTCATAGCAAGCTTGATGGCGTCTTCGCTTATTTCCAGCCGTTCATCGGACTTTGCGAAGTATGAAAAAAGGGTCAAAGCGCCAGCCAGCTTAATCGCGTTCTGTCGGACGCGGACACTGAACAGAATATTGCTCTTGATCTGTGCCAGGACCAGCTCTTGTGCTTTTTCCAATTCATGGAAGAACGTATCGCGCAAGACAATCGTCTTCCTCTTGAATCGCTCTTTGACCAGCGGATGCTCGGTCTGAATGGCGTAAACAAGCGTCAGGTGATCGCGTATTTCGCCCGCCAGGTGCATCCGCAGCCTGCCCATCGCCAATTCTCTTTGATTACGAGATAGCTCCCTTAAACGCTGCTTGGTCATACGATGCATACGAACAAGCATGCGGTCCTCTATCGCGTTGAAATTGGGATCCGCTACGGTAACGCGGTAGCCCGTATTTTTGCTCATCTCCGTGTTGTAATTAGTCGAAAAGAAACAACTGAACTGATAGGGACCAATCGTCTCCACCTTGGTTTCGTAACGGATATTCCCTTGTTCCAGAGCTAATTTGAGCGGCTCGACCATTCCTTTGTAACGAAACCAGTCGTTAAATTCGGTTACAACAAAATTAAATCTTTTTCCTTGGTAGGCTTCTCCTATCCTGATGAAATTCGCTGGGGTCATGCCCCCGCAGTAGCGATTCAATCCGGGTAACCCGTGCGCACGCACGTTTTTCGTTTCATCACCCATCATCAGGTCTTTGACGGAGAAAGTTTTCCCGGTGCCGGGAGCGCCGAATAGGGCAAGGTGAAATCCGGTATTGCCGGCTCGCGTACCTTCCGGATTGATTATCTCCGTTGCGGTCATCCCGTACTGGTGAGCCAAAGCCAGCAGCACGTCGAAATACAGCATCGGCCCAAAAAGCTCTTCCAGATAATGCGTAACTAAGCCAATGCTCATCTTTTCCCGGCCAAATTCCAGGGTCTCTTCGAGCCGATTAGCAAGCATGTCACGAAGGTAATCATCGAACTCCTTTTCCATCTGCTGCACATAAGCCAGCTCCGCTTGCGCCGCCTCTGAGTTAATCACAGGCAGCTCCTGACTTCTCGGCGAAGCCAATACCCGCCGCAGCAGCGAAACCATTTCTGCATAAAGCGCGTATGTCGTAACGTCCTTCGCGGTGCCGGACAGCTTACGAATGAGCTTAAAGCCCAGCAAACTATCCAGCGTGTTCCTCCACCGCCTGAACCTGGCTTTGATGACGGTGAAATCAGCCTGAAATCCGGGCTGATTAAGGAAATATTCCAATACCTCACGGGCTTCCCGTTCCGCTGTAAGGCATTGCAGGATATCAAGCTCTACCTGGTTCCAGACATTTCCAGAACGGAGATTCCCGTTCTGAATGGTATAATACTGCCCGAAATAATTATCGGGAAACGCCGCCGGAGGTCGCATATTCATACCCAGCATATTCCGCGTTGTGCCGTTTATGGCCTCAATGAACTGTTCCTCGCTCAGGCTGTTGGCATACGATTGCGCCTGAATAATGCTCATATTCAGACATTGCTGGAGGAGCTCACGGCGTTCCTGCAATTGGTCAGGAGACAGGTTCATTATTGCCCTCCATTGATAAAGTGTCTTATCTTCTCAAAGTCAATTGCTGCGACCGCGTGCCGGATGTCCAAATCCTCAAGATAGATATACCCGATTTTCTTGTGCAATCCGTCTTTTCGGTTGGCTGGAGACCCAAGTTTGTTGCGTACTTCGTTGCCGCGCGATTTTGGCACAACTATATATAATTCAATCTCTGACTCTGGCGCCATGGTCAACAGATTTCTGAATCTGTCAATCCCGCTGGTAATAGTGGTTGTTCGTTCAACTTCAAACGCGGCTACAATACCCTTGCCCCCATTATGCCACAGAACATCAATCTGCTCAACGATATCTCGCGCCGCCTTGGGCATTCCCGCTACCTTCGCTGGAAGATCGCTCGTCAGCTTGCGGAAGTCGGTGTACTTCACTTGCTCTGTCTTGCCAATGTTTGCCTTGAGTTTTCGTAAGCCCGCCATTTCCACCAGTCGTGCAATTGCAAGGTCGTGGTCGGACTCCTCGCTGGTGGCCAGCCGATACTCAACATCCACCCCAAGTCCGGCAAAAAGCTTCTCTCGCTCGATGTCTTCTTTGAGTTTCCAGACCTTTCGTCCCGTTTTCCCCTTGCTTACCTTGCCCGCTGCGGCTTGAGAAATCGGCATTAGCGTGGCAATGCTGTTTAAGACCTGCTGAATCTCCCGTGCTTCGGCCATATTGGAGTTTATCAGGTTCTCGTAAATGGTATTAAGAATATCGTCCTGCGTCGCAAATCCCCGTGAGTAAAGCAGCCGCCGAATCAGGTATTCAATCCTTGCTTCCACTGGGACAAAGTTCAAATCTTCATAAGAAGCTTTGTAGTGCTGCCTGCTGTATTCTTCAAGAGCTTGCTTCAATTCGCCGCCGGGATTTTCTTTTAGACGCCATTTGCCGTCCTTTTCCTCAAAACTATTGGTCAGATACGGAACAAGCTCTTTTTCGCTGATTTTGTCTAAAAGATTGTTGTTCAGCAGCCACGGCATCAGCTTCATATAGATAAGTGAAAGTGATGCCCCTTGATGGTGAAGGACGGCCTCCGCCGAAAGCCGTTCAATCTGTAAGCCCGTCTCAGCATGCTCAATCTGCTTGAAATCTGGCTGCTTTTCCACCTTCTGAAAAGATAGAATAAAATCCCCAAGCATTGACCGACTTTCTTTAGCATGTGATGTTGTTTCATACTGATGAACAGGAGGCTGATAAATCATCCCATCGTGTTCGGCAAGTCTGAATCCCGCATCATGCGCGGCAAGATGAATTGCATTCCATACTCTAAAATTAGTATTGTGAAAGGTCATTACCATCCACCGATGGGGTTTCAGTACGCGATGACATTCACGAAAGACCTCGTACAACAATGCGCGATATTTATCAATACCCTTGCCACAATGTTTGTTTTCAATAGCTTCATATTCGTATTTACCGTCCTTGTCAACCCATCGGTTTATCCAAACGAGCCAAAAATTTGACAGATCCAAATAATTTACATTCGCACCATACGGTGGATCCGTGATGATGGCATCAATCGATTCATCTGGGAGAGGCAGATCGTGCGATGATTGAGTAAGGAGAGCGCACGTGGCTCCCCCCGATATAAGATCATCTGTAGAACCCAATTTACACTTCTCTTTTCCGATTTCACGTTCTGAATACTTTTTTCCTCTCATTGTCCAATCGAAGCGTTGAGCGAAAGCATTCCAGACGTTCATCTCAAGTGGACGATCGCGCAGATTGTAGGCATGCTTCGCCCAGCTATTGATTTGACGTTTAACGTAGCAAAGCTTCGTAGCCCACGCCAAGGCATTACTGAATGACAATACCAATAATGGTTGAATGTTTCGTTGGGTAATGGTTTGTACAGTATCTATTAACATAGCAAGTGCAACAGCATTTCGCGAAGTGAAGAGCTGTGAAAAGTTAGTAACACCTCTACGAGTCAAACGTAATTTTTCAGGCTTCCAATTCCGAAGTAATTCTTCAGTTCGTTCATGTGGGATAAGATTTTTCAGCTTCTCAAGTTGGCATGCCGCCTTGGTGAACTGTTCATAATCATGCTTTGTAGGAGGCTGTGTCTTACTAAAACCACATGAACATGTGACTTTGAGTCGTACTATTCGGTCAGGAAGCTGTTCAGCATCAAGCCACTTTACTGATTCGCCGCACGACACATTTGGACACTTGTAACGTCCAGCCCCCATTTTCTTTGTCTCGCTCACTGTGAATTCGTGAGAGCAGTGTGGGCAACGAAGTTGAACAGTCCATTCAATCCATTCAGGAATAGTCATGGACCCACATTTCGAGCAATTCGTTGCGTAAAGTTCTTCAATCTTCTTTCGGCATGCTGTTTCGATTTGCTCAAAGGCTGCTTTGAGTTCGTCCATATCCACGTCAACCACTTCCATGCTGGTGATGAACGTCGCCAAAGGATTGATATCTACGCCGATGACCTTGCGGCCGAGGCGAAGACCTTCAACAACCGTAACACCGCCACCGCAAAACGGGTCAAGGATAATACTTCCGGGATTGGAGTAATGCTCAATAAGAGACCGAAACACGCTCCATGGACGGCGGGCAAAATACCTGTGCATCTTGTAAACTGGCGTGTGCGGCCGCGCTATCACCGCGTGGTCGATAGGTTTCAGGTTGTCCAAATCCTTCAAGTCCTCGGGCATTTTCTCCGTCATATTTTTATTTCCTCTGTCCTTTCCCAATAGTTTTAATCCGGCTCGATTTTCCCCTATTTTCTACCATTTTTTATTTCCTCTGACTTTTCCAACAAGTAAATCTTAGAAATATTTCCGCCATTCTAACCCATAAAAAATCCAATACAATTTGTTTTATTTCAGCAAACTTTTCGTTATTTGTCACCTTTCAGCAACTTTTTATCCTGTGGACTCTCTAAATAATTTTGTCTTGAAACAACTCTTTTTCTGGTCTTTGATTCAAGGTCTTTGCGTGCCTTTCCAGCGACGCTGCCGCCTTCTACGGCAGCGTGTTTGCTTTCGACAAACCCCTGTGCATCGCGGTTACGAGTTATTTCAGTTGTCGCCGCTTCGCCTAACATAGAAAAAATAAGCTCAAGGTCGTTCATATGGTCGCGAAGATTCTCGCGTTTAAGCCCTTTGAGTTTCTTATATTGGCTCGGCGTCAGGCCGAAGGCAGCTTTCGATATTTCTGCGGTGAGTATTGCGTATTCGGTATTTTCTTTGACATCGCGCTTGTTCCATTCATCAGTCAATTCCTCACGGACAGCGATGCCTCGCATACGTTTTTCGACCCAGCCGTCCGAATATCCCTTGGCCTTGTACAGTGCCCGAGTCCTTTTCGTTGCCAGTTCAGGGTCTTCGATTTCCTGTATCCGCTCATATCCCACCCTTGCCAGCCAGCGCTTGAACGGTTCGGCTTTAGGGGAGGGAATGGTTTGAATAATACGAAAGACGGTTTCGGTGTTAGTGCAGTCTGTGAGTCGCAACTTGCCGTCAGGTGCCTGAAGTTTCAACTGTCCGATTTTTTCGGACACTTCAGAATAGCCCTCTTTTATAAGCTTTTTCTTCAGGTCGTTCCAGTATTTCCTCGGTCTTTCATTTCCTGTCAGGGCTTCGACTATATCCGTTATCGAGAACCACCATTCATTGTTGTGAATGGTTTTTCTAATCTGTTTGCCCTTGAACACCGCTATTTTCGTTGATTCCATTGGAAATTACTCCAGCTTGATTATCTTTAAGCTTTCAATCCCTCTGTCGTCTATGATTTTTACTGCTGCCTTTTTTGCCATTCCTTTATTTCTCCTTTGTTTACCCCGTGAGACGTTTTAGTTGTCATTCCCGCGAAGGCGGGAATCATTGGGGCTTATCCATAATTCGGCTCGATTTTACCCCATTTTCTACTTTTCCCGCCTCTTTGTCAAAACTTACTTTTGCCTAAAAAATCGGTCCGCCGAAGGCGAGACCTCGCCAAATAGCGGGTGTAATCTGTGGTTAAAAGACACCAAATACCCCCATTTGTTTAACTGTTTTTGTGAAAAAATTAAATAGCGGCTTTTCTTGACATTTGGGTGGATTTTGCCTACGATTGTCGCTTTAAGAATGGAATAAGGAGTAAAACCTATGGAAGAGGTGAAACCGCGAATAAGTGTTTACTATGCTCAAAATGCAAGTGTCGTGACGTTGGCTGACGAGAAGATTCTTGATGATGAGGATATCAAGGCCCTCGAGGACTCTATAATGCCGCTTATCGATAGTGCTGTTAATCTTGTGATTGATTTCAGCAATGTTTGTTTTCTTTCCAGTGCGGTCTTGGGGCTGTTGATAAGGATAAGTAAAAGGATTAATGAGAATAAAGGTCGGCTGAAACTTTGCTGCATTAGTCCAAGAATTTACGACATTTTCAAAATTACTCGGCTTGACGAAATTTTTGAAATCTACCCTGATGTCAAAAAAGCGATGCAGACTCTTAAATAGTTTCTTTTTAATTGGGTTACTTTAGCCCTGGTTTGTTTGGGACGATAATAAATTCATGACTTCCAAAGCTTGTACCCATGAAAAAATAGTTTCCAATGGGGCAATATCGGAACTTAGGCGGATATGCGCCAAAATCCTCTGCCATACGCAGAATCTTGAGTATTCGGACGACGACCTGTTTGCGATTCAGTTAGCTATAGAGGAGGCTATCGTGAACGCTGTCAAGCACGGCAATAAGCAGGACCCTGCGAGGGACGTCATTATTGAATATGATTTAACCCCTGAGAAAGTCGACATTCGTGTAACCGACCAGGGCAGAGGCTTCGACCCGGACAGTCTCGAAGACCCTCGTTTGGGCGATAACATCTATAAAACCGACGGCAGAGGGGTTTTGCTCATCAGGTCCTATATGGATAGCGTCGAATATAACGAGCTCGGCAATTCCGTTCGTATGACCAAATTCAACAGCAAACCCCGTTAGAAACCCTATTTATCGGAATGAAATTTCTAACGGGGGTAGAAGTAACCGGCTGGATGAAGTTTCTAACGGGGCAAATCCGCATAAGTTTAAGAGTTGTATAAAGCATTCCCCGTTTTTTGCCGATTTAATAGCATACTTACTCAGGGGCATACCAATGTTTAAAAAGATACTGGCGTTTGTTATTGCGGCTTATCTGCCGACCGCAGCGGTTCTGTTTGTCGGCTGCGCGGAGGAAGAAAGCTATACCCCTCGGATAACCGGCATTGAGCCGGAGCTTCATCACGGCAGCGGCAATTACACAGCTTACAAGACGCCTTCAACCTCATACAAAACGGAAAATTACAAAACATACAAGTCCGATTCGTCCGCCCCTTACGGCTGGGCGCCGGCCGATAGATACGAAAAAAGCTGGAAGGCAATTATAATTCACCATTCAGCTACAGACACCGGCAATGTCGCTTCCATCGATGATTACCATCGCAAGAACAACGGCTGGGACGGCATCGGCTATGACTTTGTTATCGGCAACGGCGCCGGCAGCGGCAACGGCCAGGTCGAAACTACGTTCCGCTGGACAGGCCAGAAGACCGGCGCCCACTGCAAGACAGATGAATCGAACTGGGCCAACGAGGATGCGGTAGGAATCTGCCTTGTCGGCAATTTTGACAATTCAAGGCCCTCCAGCAGCCAGATGGCTTCGCTTATGAAACTTGTGCGTTTCCTTTCAGAGCGTTACAATATACCCGCAAGCCGAATTTACGGCCACAATACGACCCCCGGCCACATCACAAATACGGGCTGCCCCGGCAGAAATTTCCCGATGAGCTACGTAAAAACGAACCTGTAAAAATCGTCTATCGTCTGTCGGTTGCGAGGCTCGTTTCGTATATCGTCCTACGTTTAACGTAATCCCCGATCAAGTTGGGGACGACGAGCTGCGCAACTCTGCTTCGCGAGCCAGCGTAGCGCTTCGCAGAGCAGGCCGCAACCGCTTAACGTATTTTTCCCTTTGCCTTGCCGCAAAAACATTGCTATAATTCCCCTCAATCCCTTGAGGAGCAACAGAAGAAAATCAAAAACTTGTACTCGTGAAGACGGGTATCAAAAATCAACCCCGGTGAGATAGTCGAAGCGTCATCTCACAGAGCAGGCATATTAAAAATCAAAAATATTTTTTCAACAGCCCCGATGCCCCTATTTATTCATAGCTTTTGACGTTATCTCCATATCTTTCTTTTTACTTGTTCCACGTCCTGTCAATAGATGGGAGTAGTATTTCTGCAAGTATTTCATGCCGTATTCTTTCGATGCCTCTAATTCCAATTTTTCTCTAAAAAATTCATACCGTGATTTTGCATCAGCTAAGATATCTGCCCAGTTCTTAACATGTACCTCAACATTACCTTCTTTATAGATACATCCTTTAGGTAGGCCGTCTGTTTTAGCTCTCTTCTCCGCGTATTTATGCAAACTGTTTCCTATCAGAATAAAGTTCCATCTGTATTTGCTTGTGTTAAATCTATCATCTTCCGAAACAGTCATTGCGTAATCTTCAATTTGCGTACACTCATCTTTTCCAAGAGGTATTAAAGGACGCTTCAACTCAATCACGAGGTTTTCAAATTGATCTCGGGAATATTTAAATTTTCGTGATAACAACAAATCTGGAATGCCATTTTTGTCATGTATAGTTTTTACATCAACATCTGGAGCCAGTTCATTTCGCCCTAATTTGCTAATATGTTTTCTTAAAACTTCGGTTAAGGATTCATCATCATTATCGAGCGTATATTCTTCTCCAAATATCCAGAGTTCATGTACCAAAAGCCGGTGTAGCTGTGTTCTTTCCAGAAGACGTTTCTTCCAATCACTATCAAACAAAATATATTCAAATGCTTGTATCGTATCAAGTCTTTGAGTTATAAGTGATCCCGCCTGAATTAGCGCGGTAAGTGGAGTTCTTTTTAAGAGTTCCGCTAAAGCATCCTGATCTTCTTTAGGTAAATGAACTATTTCTTTCAGTATCTTTGCTAAACTTGAAGGGTTGCTTTCAAGAGCTTGTTTTATTAATGCAAGTGTAAGCTTTTTATTTTTGGTATCAGCAGTTTTAAAGGTGGGATGCTGTTCATTTACTCTAACAGCAACAATATCAAATACTTGTCTTTCGGCTTTCTCAATTGGATTTACAGTTTCTTTTTCATAGGGATAAATCTCCAGTTCTTTCCATTCGGCGACAACATCATAAGCTTCCTCTGCCAATCGTTGACGAATATGCTCTCTTAACTTTTCTTTAGCAAGTTCAATTAATTCCTTAAGTTTTTCATGCATCTCCTCAAAAACGAGTTGTCCGTCAACATAATATTTTTCAATTACAGCCGAGGATAGATATGCAGTATAGTCAATTCCCGGAGCATTTACACCTGCGGTCATTTCATGACGACAAAACCCAGCTTTATTGCACAAATATAGATTTTTATTATCAAGCTTAAAATTCCATTCAATAATAGCCAGATGACTTTCTTCGCCTTGTGGATCTTGGGCTGGTAAAATATACGAAGTTTTATTGTCTATGATATTATCAACTCTCAATAGTTTGCTATCATATAATATTTGTATGCCAGGATAGTTGCTAAGATATAGTGCGAATCTGCGAGTTAACTGTTCTATTACTTCTACTGCAGACAAACTCCGTACACCTTGTGTAATATCATTAAGCGTAACTCTTGTACCAGTTTCTGCATTAGCTATTTCTTGTGGTTCAGTGTAATCATAGTAGTCTGGATCAAGATTGTTTATGAATATCTGATACTTATATAATTTGTCGTCTTTCTTATAAACCGTTTCCCATTTAGGATTATTGCATAATGACAATGCCTTAAAGCGACCTTTTCCTTCTCTACCATGAAGCAATCTACCATCTACTGTTTTTTCTTGCTTGATTTTTTTCGATTCACCAAGACTACCAAATGCCTGTTTTAATTCATCGATCGGGATACCGGTTCCATAATCAATTATTTCCACATTTTGAACCCCACCCATGGCATTCATTTGCAATAGTGTTTCTACGCGTTTGCTATCTGAATCGAGAGCATTCCAAATTAACTCCTCTACAGCAGCCAAAGGACTGGTTTTAGCCAACGTTTCTATGTGATTCCTGCCAACATTAACGTGATCGCGTAACATTTAAATCCTCTATAACTATTTTACTTTGGTTCTCAACATACTGTGTACTCATAAAAGGCTCACTTTTTTTACGAATCCTTTTTGTTAATCCTTACCCGTAGTAACCTTCGCAATGTTACCTCCCAAAGGGAATCGGGGTAATTATAGCAATAAACAAGTAAAAAGGCAATTATTTTGTCCCGGTTTTCTTTTGATTGTCGGCAGAAAAGATATATGATTTAGGTATTGTTTAATCCATTTTACAGGAGATTTAACATGAAAAAAACAAGTTTGGTTTCATTGTTAGTGTGTTTGGTTGTTATAAGTACTGGTTGCCAAGAAAAAACTCGTACACAGGGAAGTAATCTCACCGCCGGAATGGCAAAAACTAAAATCGTTAACGGTGTTACCACTCAATCAGAGATATTGGCGGTTTTCGGCTCGCCCAATATCATCACTAAAAATAAAAGTGGAAATGAAGTCTGGACATACGATAAAGTAGCGATGGAGCAATCAAACGAGGATGGCTATTGGAACATTCTTGTAGCTGGCAAAGGTGGCGGCAAACAGACGACTTCTACAAAAACTTTTACACTTATGATAGAGTTTGACAGCAATGGTATCGTGAAAGATAATAGTTATAGAGCATCGCAATTTTAGAAACCAGAAGAGGATATTATGAAAAAATCATATATTGTCATATGTTCAGTTTTTATGCTATTTATTGTTGGGTGTAATGAAGCACAGTTAAGTCCTTTACAGCGGAAACTTCTTGAGTCCAAAGACATACAGGGTAACTACCAAGACGCATACAAAGCTACCTTGCAGGTTTTGCAAGATTATGAATATGGCATTACAAACACCGACTATGCCTCTGGTGTTATTCATGGCGAAACAGGCACTAAAAAGGATTTTTGGGGGTACATGAGATGGTTTGAGGCAACGGCAACATTAGAGCAGTTCGGGGACAATACAGTAAAAGAAAGATTAACTATACTTGCGAAGAAAAAATTTAGCTCGCAATATGGAACACAGGAAGAGTCTAAAGTAGTGGAAGACCCGGAACTGTTCAGCAAAATATATGACGACATTCAAAAAGAAGTATTTATCCGTCAGAACATAAACAAATAAAAATAAAATCTGGAAGAATTAAAGGGGTCGGATATTTTTCTGTTTGGAGATTTTCAAACACAACCCCCGAAGCGGGGAAAGTGGAGCAGGGGAGCAGGGGAACAGGTGAATCAGGAATTGAAGATTTAAGATTGTAGATTGAAGATTTTAACGCATCACGCATTACGCGTTCGTGTTCATCCCTCGATTTTACTCGGGACAGGTTCGTGGTTAAAACTCTCTGTGTTTCTCCGTGGTCTCTGTGGCAAAGTTTAACACGGCAAATTCGCCGTCCGTCTTTGTCCCTAAGGGACTACGACGAGACGAGGAGAAGTTCAGGGAAGCGAACTGGCCGTGATATTTTTTCGCCCCGATGAGATAGCCGAAGCGGCCCCGATGGGATAGTTTCGCATCCCACGGGGTAAACATCTCACGGGGTAAACTCTCACAGTTATAGGGTTAAGAAAAATTTAAAGAGGCAAAGTCTCCATGATAAAGTCTGGCAGCATTGTCGTAAGCTCTTGCCGCATCGATTTCATTATCGAAGTATCCTAAAAATATACGTTTGCCATCAACCTTAATGACTGACATCCATTTGTTTTCAGCTTTATTAAACCAAACACCTTTGTATCTTGAAGTGCATTTAGAGTCTCTTTTCCTTCGGTTACAGGCATTTTGCGAACGAGTCGCCAATTGCAGATTGTGTCTGCTGTTGTTAAGGCCATTATGGTCATCGTGGTCCACTATCTTCCCCGGCGGCGGCAGCATAATCTGATTGTGCATATATATAGTTTTCCCCTTTTCAGACCGTACCGCATAGAAGGTTTGAGGACCCCTAAGAGCCCGCCATTTATTTTGGTTTAGTTTTTCGTAATCTTCGAGGTCAACGATTGCGTATTTGCCCTTAGTCAGTTTGATACACCTGAATTCATGGTCATAGCGGATTTTTTTGTGTAGAAGGAGAATGGATATACGGATGCGGTCCAGAAAATCAGGAACATAAAACGGGATTGGAATAATAAATTTGACCATGATAGAATTTAAGATACCATCTTTCGTTTATCGGTTGCGAGGCTCGTTTCGTATATCGTCCTACGTTTAACGTAACCGTGACGAGCTGCGCAACCGCAACCGATAGACGCACTACTGTGCGTCTCCGTATTACATAAAAACTTGCGCGTTTTTGACGAATTTTGGTTAAAAATTTTGGGGGCTGGATTTGTAAGTTTATGCCTGATATGGAGAAAAAAATTTTAATTTTTTCAAAGCGCGCAAGTTTTTACTTGCGCATTTTGTCAGCTAAAACACGTCCGATAACCTTTATTCCTCATAAGTTTATATGATTTTGGTTAAATGCTGGTCTATATATGTCGAAATTATGCTTACGTGGTTTATGCAAATGCTCTGGAACGGAAAAATGACAATTAACAAAATCGCACAGATGGTTTTCGACAGTTTCGGGGATACTGATATTGTTATTGCAATTATTGCTCGCAGCGGCAGTTATGTCTCGAACAGGCTGGATATTTTTGAGCGGATTTTTGCCGAGAGGAGTTTATTGGATGAGCTTTGCAGGAGGGTTGATGACGGCCAGGAGCCTTTGATTTCGCAGATTGACGGCTATCTCGTTGCAGCTTCAGGTCTTTCGTCTGGTTTTGATGGTATTGGTTATGCGATAATGCTTCTGCCGGCTTGTAGTTTTGGACAGTCTGAGCATCTCGATTTTGGATTCGACTCCGCTCACCACTTTATAGAAATCATACTTGAGCAGTTCTCTGTTATAGCCGGGTTAATTGAGCAGAACCGGCAGCTAAAGGATTACAGCGAGACCGAAAAAACAGGCGCAGAATTAGCTGCCTTTGCCAGCGTAAATTAGCTGTCCGCCTGAACCTGCGATTTTCTTTCCCGCCATGCCATGTGCGCACAACACCATCCACCTTCCATCCTCCTCCGCTAAAGCTACGGAGGGACCGGCTACGGGTGGACAAGAAAGATTCATTGATTTAGGGCTGTTTAATGCTATAATTCCCTACCTATGGTATGGCATAGCCATGTCTATATGGATTTTCTGTATTTTCAGCGTATTTTTTGAGGGTTGACAGGTGAAGTTTCAGGTCTTTAAAGACGGCAAAATTGCGAACGATTTTGCACTTACGGGCGTTACACTATTCGGCACCGACAGGATACCATTTCGCAGCACGAAGTTTATAACCTTCAAGGATGGAATCATAGACTGCAAGACGAGGGGTTCCGAGCCGGCAGGATTGAGGCTGCTGTGGCCTGTCGATGATTTCGGGAGCGTGTCGCTTTGCACGACGAGACTACCCGAAAGAGAACAGCCTTATATATTAAATGTGGAACTTGCTCGTGCGAAACTAATGGAGATAATCATTAAACGCGAGGACTGGGCAATTTTTGAGCAGAAGAATCACTTTGGAAGTCAGGCGAATGAAATTCAGTGGTTTTTCGTTCAGATGCTTGAAAACATCAATGAGCCGGCCAAGGCGTCTGTATTGGCCGATGAGTGTCTTGCAAAGGCCCTGAAATTCTCCGAACAACTTGCAACAAAATACGCTGACCTTCTTTTTGAGGCCAGACTGAAGAGCCGCGGCTTTGCGCGCTCAAGCCTGGGCTGCATAATCGACCCGCAACAACTCGAAAACAAAGATTATCTTAAAGCGATGTTCGAACTGTTCGCTCATATTTCAATACCTGTTGACTGGTCCAAGATAGAGACTGTTCGAGGCGAATGCGATTTTACCGAAATGGACCACTGCATCGAACTTCTGGGTAAAAAGAGAATACTTCTTTGCGCAGGGCCGCTGTTGTGTTTTGATGAGAGATTTGTGCCCGACTGGCTGAAGGGCCAGGATGATTTTGAAGTCATTCGCGAGGCCAGCTACGAATTTATATTAAAGGTTGTAACCAGATATGCAAAGTATGTTCACATCTGGCTTGTATTGAGCGGGTTGAACGCTTATAACTACTTTGGGTTCAGCTTCGAGCGTGTTCTGGAAATCACCAGAACCGCCTGTCTTGCCGCAAGAGAAGCCGACAACAGAAGCCTCAAGATGATTGATATAGTCTTTCCGTGGGGCGAATATTACGCGCATAATTCCGATACCATACCGCCGCTTGTCTATATCGACATGGTAACCCAGGCAGGCATAAACTACGATGCGCTCGGCGTTCAAATGGTGTTCGGCAAAGACCAGCCCGGCATGCATATACGCGATATGATGCAGGTTTCGGCAATGCTCGACTGTTTTGCACCGGTTCCGAAGCCTGTGCATATAACATCCTTCGGCGTGCCCGACACGCATAATGCCAAAAAACAACAGCCGCATGAGGCGGGACTGTGGTACAAGCCGTGGGACCAGATGCAGCAGTCGAAATGGATTGAGGATTTCTGCAAAATCGCCTTCAGCAAGCCTTTTGTTAATACTATAACTTATTCGGCTCTTGCGGATGGAAATAATAATGAACTTGTCGGCGAAGGACTGCTGACCGAGAAATTTGAGCCAAAGAAGTCTTTCATGGCGATGGCAAAACTGCAGCGGAAAATTCTGCAGAAAGGTTAATCGAACTGACTGAAACGGTCAGTTTGATGGTCGTTAGTTATTTGATTGGTCTATGAATTATTCGAATGATGAAAATAAGCAGGCGGTTGAGCCGCTAACGATAACTTTCTTTGCAGGACTTGTTTTAAGTCTGTGTTTTGCCTTGCCGATTTTACGGCATTGCGAAAAAATCGTTTTTGTCCAGACTGGAAAACTCAATCCTAATGCTGCTTGTGTCAGCGAACTTGCCGAGCTGCCCTCAATAGGCGAAGAAAAAGCTCAGGCAATAATCGATTATCGCGACAAACAAAAGACAATCGGCAAACAGAAGGCCTTTGAATGTGCCAGCGACCTTGAAAACGTGAAGGGAATAGGTGCAAAGACCGTTGAAAAGATAAAACCGTGGCTTGAATTTGATTGAATCAAAATAAATGGCTGAATGGGACATACACAAACCATCAGGCGTATGCAGCGGCACCGGCAGAACCATAGAGCCGGATGAAGAATTTATCGCTACGCTCGTCGAAACCCCGCAGGGACTTGTGCGCAGAGATTACTGTGCCGAATACTGGATGGCAAACAGGCCGAAGGTTTACTGCTACTGGAAAAGCACAATGCCAAAAGGCGACCAGAAGAAAAAAATCTTCGTGGATAATGATATGCTGCTGGCATTTTTCGAAAGGCTGGCCAGCGAGACCGATGAGGAGAAAGTAAACTTCCGTTTTGTTCTGACCCTTGTCCTGATGCGGAAACGCCTTGTCAAATACGATTCTTCAGAGACAATCGGCGGCAAAGAAATATGGACCGTCAGAATCACGGGCCGAGATGAAAAGGCTCAGGTGATAAATCCGAACCTTACGGAAGACAAAATAGAACAATTGTCCGACCAGCTCGGCCAGATACTGCAGGTGGAATTTGATAGTCGTTAGTATTTAGTCGTTAGTTTGTCGAAATCGACTTTGTCGACGATTGCTTTAACCTTGATTTCCCAGCCCCAAGAACGGCCGAAAATACTTGCAGTTTTAGAACGGATTTGATAATTCATGACAATCGGAAGGGGCAGCAGTGTTATTAAGGCGTGTATGCGGGAAATCCCGGATAATAGTGGTTTATTGGGAAAAAGCAGAGGATACAAGTCGTTTTATTTAAAAAATGGAGTTTTTTTGATTCAGGGGGTAAAAATACAAACAAAAAGTGTTGACATATCGACTTTTGCATGTTAGTTGAATAATTGCCGAAAATTAGTTTTCAGGGGAAGAGCAAGAAGAGGTTTCGAAATAGAAAGACAAACGTACAATATTAACAATTTATTGTGGAGGTACAGAAAATGTTAGCTGTAGTCGAATGGAAAAATCTTATCGTTGAGCCGGTCACCCAAATGTTGACCAGGATAATGGCCTATCTTCCTGTCCTGCTTGGCGCATTGATAATCCTGATAGTAGGCTGGATTGTGGCCAAGTCAATCAAACGGATAGTTGACTGGCTACTTAAGGCAGTACGCTTTGATACACTGGCGGACAAGGCGGGCATATCAGAAATTTTAAGGAAAGGTGATTTAAAAATTTCTGCCAGAGAGGTAGTAAGCAGCATAGTTTATTGGCTGATTATTATTATGGTTTTAGTGATGACAGTTGATGCACTGGGGTTGCCTAAGGCTTCCGATGTTCTTTCAAGCTTATTTGCTTACGTCCCGAAGGTCATAGCGGCCCTGCTTGTTCTGGTGGTTGCTATGTTTCTGGCGAGCTTTGTGTCAGGAATAGTTCGCACGGCTGCAGGCAATGCCAATTTGCCCAAACCGGAAATATTTGCCGGCATAAGTCGTTGGGCAATTATAATTTTCGCAGTAACTATTTCATTAGAACAGCTTGGTATTGCCCCGCTTCTGGTAACTGGCACCTTCAATATTATCCTTGGCGGCGTTTGCCTTGCTTTGGCTCTTGCGTTTGGATTAGGCGGTAAAGATGCCGCGGCAAAGTATCTTGAGGAATTAAGGAAAAAACGCTCTTAGAGAGAAAGCTGGCTGCCTATAGGTTTAGTTATTAGTCGTTAGTTTCATGAGGTCGATTTTCACCCCCCGCAGCCCCGATAAAATCGGGGCAGAGGACGGATTGTCGATAATTGTTTTAATATATATGAAAATAATTTACATACCCTTAAAGTTCCAAGTCGGTCAATTTGAGTTAGAGAATAAAACGCTTTTACCCCGGGAAGTTTTTCACAGGTTTTTCTTTTTATTTTTCATTCTCAGTTTGCTTGTTTTGACAGGCTGCGCCGCACAGAAGCGAAGCTGTCCGCCACTGGCGACGGCAGCAGAGGCAACAGCAGTTTTAAGAGAGTATTCAAGCGGCCTGAAACCATTAAGGGCAACAGGCAGCTGCGTACTGAATTACACAGACGAAAAAGGCCAAACCTTTGCTCAGTCCTTTCCTGTCAGAGTCTGGTTTGAAAGCAGCAGGAAATTTTGCCTTTATGGCGATGTTCTGTTCGATGCCAAAGCGGTGTGTTTTGTCGTAAATGGCGATGAATTCTGGACTTATGCGAGGCCGTTTGGGATATATGTAACAGGCAAAACTGATGCAGAAAGCGAAGACTACTTTTTCAACCCCGCGATATTGCTTGATTTTTTAGAGCCTGTCGATTCTGCCTGTCTCGATATCGCATTGGCAAATTCCAAAGATAATAGTATCCTGATTTGCAAAGACAACCGAGGCTGTGTCAGTAGAAAGATTTTTATAGACCGCTGCGACCATTTTGCAAGAAAAATCGAATATTTTAACTGCTCCGCCTTCGCCAAGGCTTCGGCGGACAAGTCCGAGAGTCCTGCCATCGTTGTCGAACTTGATAAATATAAAAATGCGGCCGGAGAAAATTTTTCTTTTCCGCGCAAATTGGTTTACAGGCGATTTAAGGGACAAAAATGCAGCGACTCGATGCAGATAAAAATAGATTCTGTAAAATTGTGGCAGGCTAATCCTGAGCAGCTAAAGGCACTTTTCAGCCCGCCGGATGTCAACAGCCTTCAAAAATCTTCCGAGCATAAGGAGACAAACTAATGTCCCAAAAAAATCTTGAACAGAAATCCGCCGTCGCCAAGGCTATGGCGGATAAACTTTCCGAAGGTCTTTTATTTCTTGATGGCGCAATGGGCACACAGCTTATGGCCAAAGGAATAGAGCCGGGCAAGTGTAATGAGTATCTTAATGTCGAATCGCCCAAAATTATCCTCGATATACACCGTTCATATTTCCAGGCCGGCAGCGATGCTGTTCTAACCAATACATTCGGTGCAAATGAAATTACACTGGCTCGCCATAATTTAGCCGACAAGGTCGAACAGATAAACCGCGCTGCAGTAAAGATTGCAAGACAGGCGGCGGGCAGGGATAAATATGTAATAGGGGATATAGGGCCGTGCGGAGATTTTCTAAAGCCGCTCGGAATCCTTGAGCCAGAAAGACTTAAAGATGCGTTTGCAAAACAGGCAAAGGCCCTTTGCGATGGGGGGGTAGACGGCTTTATCATTGAGACTATGACGGCAGTTGACGAGGCTAAAGTTGCAGTTGAAGCAGTAAAATCCGTTTGCCCATTGGCGGTGTTTGTGTCATTTGCTTTTGATGCTGCGGGAAGTGATTTCAGGACGATGATGGGCGCAAGTGTCGAAACAATTGTATCTGAGTTTTCAACTCTTGGTGTAAAGGCAATCGGTTTTAACTGCGGCACATTGAAGATGGAACAATATTCGCTGTTGGCTGAGAGATTTGTGAAACTATTGGCGGGTAAAAATATTTTACTTTTAGCAGAGCCTAATGCAGGAAAGCCTGAGCTTATTGGCGACAGGGCGGTGTATAAGATTGGCGATGAGGAATTTGCCGAATGGCTTGCGAGAATTCATAAGGCAGGTGTAGCGATAATCGGCGGCTGCTGCGGAACAGGGCCGGAACATATAAAGGCGATGGTTCAAAAAATTAAAAATTAAAAATAAAATATAAAAATTACAGATAAAATTTAAAAATTAATCGACTTGCCTGTTTATTGAGTAAAAAAAAGAAATAAATGGGAACTAAAATAAGAAAATACAATCTCAAGCAACTTATTAGCTTCATCGAATCCAAACATGTTGCTGTGCCGGAGTTTCAACGTGGTTTTGTGTGGAAGACAGGTCAGGTAAAGAAACTTTTTGATAGTCTTGTAAAACAATACCCTGTTGGAAGTTTTATACTCTGGGAAACAAACAAACGAATTGATGCACGAACCTTAGATGGAGAAAAATTACCTCAAAGAAAGTTTTTAATACTTGATGGACAACAAAGAATGGCCAGTATTTATTATCTTTGTCGTCAGAAGAAATTTAGTGAAACTCCTATCAAAGATAAGTTTCAGGAAATAGTTGATAACCGTGAACGGCATATTATTGATTTTGAGAAGTTTTATATTGATAGGAAGGGCAAAAAACCGATTCTGGGATATGCTCCAGTGAATTCATGTAGGTTAGATTTTAATAAATTTTTCCGTTTAGTTCGGAAAAGCTACCGATTTCCCATTATAACTATATCATTGAATGATTATCGTCATGCAATAGAAGTATTTGAACGTATTAATCAAGCAGGCACGCGCATTTCAACAGAATCAATCTTTTTGTCAGAGACTTGGAATCAACATTCGAACATAGGAAAGATTTTACGAACATGGAAAAAACAAAATAGAGAATCTCTTACCAGTAAAATCGACACGGTTATCTTTATACACGTTTTAGCCATTATTTTACAGTTGGAAAAACGGGAACAAAAAACAGGGATTGAAATAGGCATTAAAGTATTGAAGAAGATAGCTGGAGAAGTTCATCAGCATACAAAGAATAAATATGCTAAAATTTTTGGAAATGCAGTAGATGCAGTTGCTCGAACAGTTGCTTATTTAAAAGAAAAATATGGAATTATTTCCCTTAGTGAATTGCCCTCACAGACAATGATTACAGTTTTAAGCATATTTTTTTACTATCAAAAGAGGGCGATTAGCAATAAGCAGACAATCGAGCTTCGAAAATGGTTTTGGCGGTCATCACTTTCTAATCGATATATTGGTTCAGGTTATTCACAAAATATCGGCCCGGATGCAGAGAGGATGCGTGTTCTGGCCAAGTATAATCGCGGCTTAAAAATTCCAAAAGCACCTACTAAAATTTTCGCGAAAATCAAAGGTGTAGATTTACGTGCAGGTCGTTCGACATACCGTAATATTATTAAACAGGCAATTTGGCAACAAACCCCCATTTTCATAAATATAGACGGTAAAGTAAGTCGTAGCGACGTTGAAGCTGGTCAGCATAAACCGGAAGATGATCATTTCTTTCCATACAATTTATATAAAAAAGGGATTGCCGGACAGGAAATCAATAATATCTTAAATATTCATTTTCTAAATAGAGACGAAAACCGTAGGAAAAAGAATCGTTTGCCATCAGAATGGTTGCAGGAACGAATACAAGATATTAGAGCAAATGCTGACATGGTGAAAAAGTATTTTGCGAGTCAGCTACTGCCTTTTAAAAACTTGAAAGAAATTAAGCGATATGAACGAGCATTGAAGAAAAAAGGGAAGAAGGAGAAACGAAAAGAGTTTGCGCGTAGTTATCTAAATTTTCTTCGGCGACGGTTTAAATTATTGAAGAATAAGTTAGATAGGCTGCAGGCTGGATATAATTAGATAACTTTATAAAGTTAATATAAAATCTTTTGACAAGGAGGTAAAAAATGAAAGCGATAAAGATAAGTTTAATAAGTTTTTTTGTTTTTATGATAATGGCCTGCGGATGCGAAGTTGAGCCGAAGAAGCCCGAGGGCAAGGCGGTATTGTCATCAGATGTGGATGAGGCAATCGCAGTTATGAAGGCAAAGGACAAGAGCATCCAGAAATTCTTTGATAAATCCTACGGATATGCGGTGCTGCCGAAGGTCTTTAAGGCTGCTCTTTTGGCGGGCGGAGCTTATGGCAAAGGCGAAGTCTATGAGCAGGGAACAATGGTCGGCTACTGTGATATGACGCAGGTAAGCGGCGGACTGTCGGTTGGAGGCGAATTTTACCGCGAGATAATCTTTTTCAGGGATAAGGAAGATTTGGAAAAGTTCAAGAGTGAGGAATATACGCTCTCTGCACAGGTAACAGGCGTAGCTATTGTCTGGGGAGCGGCAGCGAAGGCGGATTATAAGGCCGGTATGGCTGTGTTTATTATGACAGATGCAGGTGTAATGGTTGACGCATCGTTAGGCGGCCAGAAATTCAACTATGCGCCAAAAGTTGCTTTAAAGAAAGTTCAATGACGTTTTAACAATCCAATGACGGCTGAAATTGTTTTTTGTGTTGCACCCTGATTTTCTTTGATGACCTTTTGGCCATTGCGGGCGATTTTCTGAGCGAACTGCGGTTCATCGAGGCATTTCTGAACTGCGAGGCAGAGCTGGCTTTCGTTCTTTACTTTAATAGCTCCCTGTGCCTGCAGAAGGGCCTGGACGGTCTGTTTAAAGTTGAATGTGTGGGGCCCGAATATTGTGCATTTGCCCATCGCTGCCGATTCTATCATATCCGAGCCGCCCATCGGCACGAGGGTTCTGCCGACAAAGACAACGGTCGCCAATGAATAAAATTTTCTCAGGTCGCCCATCGTGTCGCCGAGAATGACGGCATCCTGATTTGCTGCCTTCTGGTCGCCGGATTTTATTCGGCTATACCTTATAAGCTCAAAACCTGATTTTTTAATGAGGTCTGCAACTTCGTCGAATCGTTCAGGTTTGCGCGGAACAATAACGAGCCTGAGGTCGCTGAAACTATCCTGTTTTTTTAGTTTTTTGAAAACGTCGAGTATGATTTTTTCTTCTTTTGGACCTGTGCCGCCTGCTACAAGCAGGTGCTTATCTGTAATGTTCAACTGCTCTGCGAGCCGGTCGGCTCCTTCGACCTTTTCGGTTGTTTGGGCAGTGTCGTATTTCAGGCTGCCGGTGATAATCGTTGCTTTTCTTTTGCCGCCCAGCGAAATGAAGCGCTCAGCGTATTCTTCGCTCTGTGCGAGAAAGAGCGAGACCTTTTCAAAGATGGGTTTTACAAAGGGCTTTATAAGATTGTATTTCGGAAAGCTTCTGTCGCTGATTCTGCCGTTGACGACGACGACGGGAATTTTTAACTGATGTGCCTTTGAAGTGAAATTCGGCCAGACCTCAAGTTCCATCAGCAGGCAGATGTCCGGCCTGATATTTTCAAATGAGCGGTCTATCACGGATGAAAAATCGAGCGGGAAATAAAACACCTTCAGTTCCCCGGCATACAGACTGTGTGCTCGTTCGATTCCGGTATCTGTAGTAGCGCTTAAGACTATTTCGAATTCGGGGAGATGTTTTTTGAGTTCGGTAATTATGGTTTTGGTTGCGTTGACTTCGCCGAGGCTTACGGCGTGAATCCAGATGCATTTTTTGTCGGGGAAGTTTCGGTGGATTTTGCCGAGTCTTTCGCTCCAGCCCTGGCGATAACGGTTCTGCATGATGACCCTGTACAGGATTTTCGGGCTTATGGCGATGAGTGCAAGAAGATAAATAAGGTCATTAAAACATTTCATTTTTTGACGTCGACCACCTTAAAAATATAAACGCGCCCGGCAGGATTCGAACCTGCGACCTACGGATTAGAAATCCGTTGAGCGAGAACGATAAACCTACAGATAACAAAGACTTATCACAAGCCGACACGAGCGCTTACAAACCAGCTTACAAAAATAATCCCAAAACCGCCGAAAATCAAGCTCAAAACCTACCGCCTGACCTTGCTGAAATCATATCCGCTTGGCCGGAACTGCCTGAACATATCAAAGCAGCAATTAAAGCATTGATTCAAATCAATATTAAAGGAGTTCAAAAATGACTGTATCAGAAAAGCAATTAGAAGCAAACAGAGCAAACGCTCAAAAAGGTGGGGTAAAGACCCCAGAAGGCAAAGAAATAGTCAAATACAACGCTCTGAAACACGGGCTATTGGCTAAAGAGGTAGTTATTACCGTTGGTGATAGTACAGAAGACCCAGAAGAGTTTAATGCCCTTTTGTCAGACTTAACAGAACAGTTCAAGCCAGAAGGGACTTTAGAGGAAATCCTGGTCGAAAAAATAGCAGTAGCTTATTGGAGATTGCGCAGGGCTTATAAATACGAGGTAGGTCTAATCCGTGATGAACTTGATAATGCCACAGACGACTATTATAGTAACGAATACAATAAGACCGATGAGGAGATAGAGCAACAGATAGCACAAGAAAAGGAAAGAATCGAATACTGGAAAAAAGACAAGAAAGACCTAACCGGAATGCACAAAAACAACACACCTGTGGAAGAGTTATACGATTGGGATGAAAACTGGCGGTTGCTGTATGATAAGGTCAGTGAACTTGTGCCGGATGAAGCGCTTGACGATGATGAAGAGTGGATTAGGCAACTTAGAGAATTTCTGAACAACAAAGTAGGTTGGAGTGACGACCAGATATGGCAAACGCTAATAGAAATCTGTGATGAACAGATAGAGCATCACAAAGAGCAGACTTTAGCTTTAGAGAAACAGAAGGTGAAAAATCCGCTCAAGCTTCAGGTCATAAAGAAATTGGGCAGTATCCCCGAAAAAGACGAATTAGACAGACTTTTGCGGTATGAAGGGGCTATTGAGAGACAGTTATGCAAGGCAATCAATCAACTGGAGCGGCAGCAAAGACTACGTGCCGGTGATAACGTGCCTGCACCGTTAGCGGTAGATGTCGATGTGAATACGGGTCAAAACAATTGAGAAAATGGGTTTGTTTCGCAGTTTTTATGTTTTTTGGAGATATTGAAAACCTGCATATGGCTTACCCTACCCCGCTACTCACTATATATACCGAGGCTTGATGTCAAAGGGTGTAGCTATAATGTAGTTAAAATGTGTGCAGAATCCTTAATGATTTCGGCAAATACGGAAGAAAATAAGCATGGGAAGATATTACTATCACAGGAAAGCTACGGCAGATGAATCATGCAGACTGAAAATGTCCGACTTGAAAAAAGACGGCATGCTGTCCGGTTGCGTCTCAGGAACAAGGGTATGGACAAGCAGTAGAACAGGGAAGACAACTAACATCATAGGTTTAGCGGTCGATGTAACTAATGAGCCGCATGCTAAGCTTACCTACACCGTTACAGACAAACAAGGCAATAAGACAGATTATGATTATGAGGTATCGCTGCTAACCACACCCTGCTATTATGGCGGTGTAAGGTACTGGTTCGGCTGTCCGCATTGCGGTAGGCGCATAGGAACTTTATACCTTGCGCCGGGTGATGTATATTTCAAGTGTAGGCATTGCAATAACCTGTCATATCGCAGCCGAAGCCGCTCAGGCATAGAACTATGGGGGCATATAGGCAGACAAATAGAAAGCCTACGGGGCCAAATCAAACGCTGGACATGGAGAAGCAGACCCACAAGGAAGGCAAGAAGGCTTCAGACTCTTGAGCGGAAAGCAGGAATATTGGGTTCACAAGCTATAACACAGTTGGATAGATTAAGAGCCAAATTTTAGCCACCCTCACCCATCGGGAAGCCACCCCTTAACATTGTAAGCAGTACCTACACAATCTAAATATATGCTTATATGCTGCGGGGTACGTACGGGTGTAAGTGTGGCTACTTTGGCTCACAGCAGAAAAGATGCAAATGCACACCGAACCAGATTGAACGATATATGGCAAGGATTTCAGGGCCGATGCTGGACAGGATAGATATTCATATTGATGTGCCTGCGGTAACGTTCAGCAAACTTCGTTCTAAAGAAACTTCCTCTGATTCGGCGGCGATACGTCAGCAGGTGGTAACCGCCAGAGAAGTTCAGAGGCAGAGATTCGGCGAAAAAAAGACCACTACAAACGCTACGATGACACATAAACAGATACGCAAGCATTGTGAGCTTGATGAGCCTGCAGAAATGGTTTTGAAGAACGCAATGACTGAATTTGGCTTATCTGCAAGGGCTCACGACAAAATCTGCAAGGTTGCGAGGACAATTGCCGACCTTGACGGAAAAGAGAATATTAATTCTGAACACATCGCCGAAGCAGTGAGTTACCGCAGATTGGATAGACGACTGTAGATTTTAGGAACTGCCTACATATGCTGTGTTCTTTTCATCTTTTTAAAGGGTTCATAACCCGGAGGTCGCAGGTTCGAATCCTGCCCCCGCTATTAAGTAAGTCACACAGGGACAGATAGTTAGGTCTGCCCCTTTTTATGCGCTATCGGCGACTGTAGCAAAAATGTGTAAGCGTCCGGTGTGGGTGGGACTTTTAAGGGTGGCAGGTTGGTTGTTCAATTTTCTTTCCGCTTGTTCTGACGCTTCAGCCATTCATCCAGCAACAATTGTTTGAACATCTGTTCTATCATTTTGTGTTATACTATTCCAACTGGCAAATCGGACAGATTTGCTATTCAGAAAGTTTTGAAAATCTCAGCCGCGGACTTCAGGATGCTTTGTGGGAGCTTGGCGGTGTTCCTGCCCACGCTATTGATATAACCAAAGCAGCCACAACAACTTAATATCGGATATTTTTTATCGTTTATGTAATTGGTGTAACTATTGTTATTCCCATTCTACAAATAATTAAAAAATACTTGACTTGCCTTGCAAGAGATGTTACTCTAAATTTAACTTGTACTAACAAGTAAAATGCAAGTTAAAGCGCTGTGTATAAGGATATAAGCAGATGACTCAAGCAAGAGAAAACAAATCCGTGCAAAGTGGCAAGGTCAGCCATAAGTGGCAAGAAGTTAAAAAATACGTAATGTCCCACGTCTCAGCAGGTGAGTATGGCCCCGGAGATGTGCTTCCAAGCGAAAATTATCTCTGTGATAAAGTAAACGTTTCCAGAAGCACTGTCCGGCAGGCAATTAAAGAGCTGGAAAGCGATGGAATGGTTTATCGTGTTAAAGGCAGAGGCACGTTTCTTGCCAAACTAAACTCTTCAAAAAATAAAACGAGGCTCGAAATGTTTGGATTAATTATGCCGGATATCAGAAGAAGTTTGTATCCGTCCCTCACTCAGGGATTTGATGACAGGCTTTCATCTGAAAATTTCCAGACAATGGTTTGCCAGACAGGCAATAATATTGACAAGCAGGGTAATATTATTTTAAGGCTGCTGCATAAGGGTATTGACGGACTGGCGATTGTGCCTTCCACCAGCGAACATACGCCCGCATATCAAATTCAAATGCTTATTGATAATAACATACCTGTAGTTCTGTGCCACAGAGGCGTAAAAGGCGTTGAAGTTCCGACTTTATGCTGGGACAGGCAACTGGTCGGCAGAATGGCAGGCAAAATTTTGATTGAGCACTGCCATAAAAATATCGCATATTACGGACTTTATAAATACAGTGTTACTGAAGAACAGCTTAAAGGGTTGAAAGAGGTGATGAATCAGGCCGGTCTGGAACTACCTGCCTCGCGAATTGTTTTTGGCCCGGCCGATGAATTGTCGGACACTGAAGCTGAACGTGAAAAGATGCTTGAGGAAATGCTGCTCAGAACAAGGCCTACCGCCATATTCTGTAATGACGATGATGAAGCTGAGAGGCTTTACTGGCTTGCTACAAAATTCAATATGAAAGTCCCCGGTGATTTGTCGATTATTGGTTTCGGAGACCTGCATAGAAACTCAATTACCAGAAAGTTTATTAGTTCCATAGTAATTGATGAATATGAGCTCGGCAAAGAGGCCGCAAACCTGCTTTGCCAGATGAAAAATCACAGAATCAGCATAAAAGACAGTTTCAAAGATGTGGTTAATTTGAATTTCTACTACGGTTCTTCAATAGCGAAGATATAAAGTAAAAGTTTGTTAAAAGTTTTATTATTTTTTTAGTGGAGGAAGGAAAAATGAAGAAGTTAAGTATGAAAAAATTGTTTGTAATGTTTTTGGTTGTCGGCATTGTCGGTGTTTGTAATGCAACCGTAGCGATGCATTACAACATGGATGAAGCAACGGGGACAATCGCCTATGACTCTGCCGGCGTTGGAAGCCCGGCGTATGACGGTACTTTGACAAACATGACCGGCACCCCGGCGTTTAGTTTTGACGGCCAGTCTGTGGCGGGTAAATACGGGACAGCCTTGTCTTTCCGCGGCCCCTTCGCCGCCGCCCCAGGCGGAGTAGGCGACGATTATATTCTCGCTAATGGTACTGATGCTTCACATTTGCCCGGTGACTATGGAATCGGTAATAATTTTACTGTTTCCATGTGGGCAAAGACCAGCAACTGGGGACAGGGCGGCGTAATGTTTGCGTACGGGCTGAACAATATGATATTCACCATCGGTTTGAACGTCGCTAGCGGTAGCGTCGTACCCGAAGTTGAGGTCTATTCAAAAGATATGGTTGACGGCCTTAATCCGGAAATCTTTAAAAGAGAGCAACTGCCGGTTGGCGGCATCAATACTTCCATCTGGCACCATATCGCAGTTTCTGTTGCCGGAGCGGACCCACTTATCTATGTTGACGGGTCAAGTGTCGGCGGAACGGCAACGATCATGGCGTGGGTCCATACCGCAGGGACTATGGAATTCGGCAGACGTAATGGTTCTACGAAAAAGTATTTCACCGGAGCGATTGATGATTTCGCGATTATCGACGCTACGCTGACTTCACAACAGATACTGGATATTTATAACTCGTCTAACCCTATTCCTGAACCGGCCACGATTGCGTTGCTTGGATTTGCCGGTCTGGCTCTGATTAGAAGGAAAAAATAAGGGATACCTCTAAGAATGTTATTGCGAGGAACGAAGCGGCGAAGCAATCTTTATAATTGCTTCAAAAATGAGATTGCTTCGCTTCGCTCGCAATGACAAGATGTATTTTTAGATGGTCTAAGTTGTTATTTGAGAACAAGTTTATTTGAAGGCGGTTTATATGCGCGGGTTGAAAAAGGGATTTACCCCAACACCAATTTGCATTGTGGCTAAACAGGCAAATGCGGCAGAAAAGCAGGGTTGCCGGCAAATTTTAAATACACTTACTTTGCGCAAATTGGTGAGGGGGTTTACACTGGTCGAATTATTGGTGGTCATATCCATAATAGCTCTGCTTTTGGCTATTTTGGTGCCTACTTTGGCAAAAGCCAGAATGCAGGCGAAGCGTGTGGTTTGTGGCACCAGGGAAAAAACCATACTTACGGCCGTGAATCTTTATATGAGCGGTAATAATAATCAAATGCCGCCAAGTACTCAGGGCCAGGAACCAACTACTGCGCCATTTTGGACTATTCCCATGCGTCTAAAATACTATGCCGGCAGTAGATTTACACGTAAAGGTTTAAACGGCGGCTCCCTGATAGATATTCTTGGTTCTTATATAAAAAGTGCGACTTATTTCGCCTGCCCGCTTGCCCCCTACAGAACCGATTGGCAGGAGAAATATCTCAGCAAAGACGTTGAATTCTTAAACGGTTCGTATTATTACCTTTGGAACTACCTTAAATATAAGGATTATGGGTTTAACCCCGTCCAGGGCAGCAAAGATACGCTTATGGTTTGCGATTTCCTGTTTTGGGGTGAACCTCTCAACGCGCAAAAACAAGACGGGAGTGTGTGGATAACACCTCATCCAAGCAAGGGGGCTTATGCGGGTCTTTTCACTGACGCGATTGATACTCCCGACAATGATTGTAAATTTTGGATGACTAAGGACCCTTATGGCAGCCATTCAACAAGGAATCAAAAGCCTGAGATGAAAATGAATGCCGGTTATCTTGATGGTCACATTGAGGCTCTGTCTTCAAAAGAATACACCTCTGTAAAAGACTACGTCTCTGGTGAGATGCTGTTTTTATTGCCTCCACAGGGAGATTGATGTGGCTTTGTTCTTTTAAAACTATCTGACTATCTGCGCTGCTGACTTTAGTTTATGAGATCGGAAACTGGAAAATATTGAAAACCTGAAACTTTAATGAAAACGATAATTTAATAAAGTTTAAGGAGTGAACTATGTTGAGATATAAATTAGTTATGGTGATTGCTCTGTTATTGGCGGCAGGACTAATATGCGGCAGTACTGCCCGTGCGGCTGTGGTGGCTTACTGGGAGTTTAATGACAAAGCTCCGGGTAGCGGCACTACGGCAGGTGAAAGAATAAACGATTCAAGTGCTAACAACCGTGACGCTTATGCCGGGACCGGAACCAGTACTCCTACTTTTGTGGCCGGTAACCCTAAATTTGGCTATACGTCAGCGCTGCATTTTACAGCCGGCGATGATGAGCTTATTTTCAGTGCAGGGCATGATTTTGGCGACGGCGATGCGGTAGCCGGTACTGATTTTAATTTTGGACCCAATGACAGCTTTACTATCGAGGCTTCAATTCGGTGTCCGTCCACCAATACCGCTATTGGCGCTATCATATCCAAGATTGTTGATGTAAACGACCCGCAGTGGTGGTGGCGTATTGAGGCGACAGGACTTCAGAGATTTCTGGTGGACGATGACGTGAATGAATATTCTGTGACCGGTTACGAGGATGTGTATGATGGAAAGTGGCATCATGTCGCCGTTATCCGCGATGCATCCGGGCCTTATAAAACGCTGTATATTTACGTTGATGGGGTATATGATTGGGAGGGTGCGGATGATTCGATAGGCACTTTGGCTAATAACGCTGATGTGTACATCGGTTCTTTTAAGGATACAACTACCCGTGAGTTTGTAGGCGACATTGATTTTATTAAGGTAAGCAGCGGGGCTCTTTATACTTCTGAGTTTGTACAGCCTCTCAGCCTGCCGTCAAATCCGTCGCCGGCCGATGACGAAACCGATGTGTCAGTAGATGCCAATTTAAGCTGGACGGCTCCTTCCGGAGTAACGGTTAACCACTATACGGTGTATCTGGCAACAGATGCCGAGCTAAACAATATTGTTGAAACCTTTACAAATGTTACCGGCACTTCAGTTAATCCCGCTGAGCTGCTTATGTTAACGACTACTTATTATTGGCGGGCTGACACGAATGGCGTTGACGGCGGCGTGCCTTTCGAGCGGATTGGCGATACATGGTCATTCGCCACGCCGGATGCCAATCAGAACGTTTTGGCTTATTGGAAATTTGATGACAAGGGGCCCGGCGGTACGACTGTAGTTGGCGAACGTATTCTTGATTCCAGCGGTAACAGACGCGACCTCTACGCCGGTACCGGCAGCAGTACCCCAACTTACGGTTCAGGCGATCCTAACTATGGAAGCAGTTCGACGCTGAATTTAACACTTGATACCGATGAGGCGATATATGAGGGCGCTCATGATTTCAATGATGGCGGAGCAATAGCCGGTTCTGACGGAATCAGATTTGATGCAAATGACAGTTTTACAATGGAAGCCGTCATACGTTGCTATCCGATTAACAGCACGGTTTATCAGGGAATACTGTTTAAAGGAACAGACGCCGCAAGCTCTCAGATATGGTGGCGAATTCGTCCTACCACAGGTTATCAGAATTTCTATATAATGACAAATACCGGCAAAATCTGCGGGCCGATTGGAACTATAAATCTGTATGATGGAAAGTGGCATCATTTGGCGGCGGTGCGCGATACAACCGCCCATCAGATTAGAGTTTATGTGGATTATCTGAATGATGTGAACTATGCTGATCCCACTACCGGCGAGATAGTAACCCCCGCAGGTCTTACGGTTGGCGCATTTGCTAATTCGAGCACTCGTGAGTTTTTAGGTGATATTGACTTTATTAAAATCAGCAGAGGCGCATTAACTCCCAGCCAGTTTGTACAGAAAGGCATATGGCCTCACACGCCAATTCCTGCGAATGGAGCAACTAATGTGGCGAGAGATACAAGCCTTAGCTGGACATCAGGTAGCGGCGGCGGTTTACAGAATATTTACCTGTACGATGGCGATATGCAGCTTGTGCAGTCGTTCCTTAATGTTTCGGATAATAACGTAACTCCGAGCAGCCTTTTGAATACCGGAACTACCTATCATTGGAATGTGGAAACCGCCTCTGTTAAAGGAGTGATGTGGTCGTTCACCACAATTCCTCCTACGGCAAGCGATCCGGTTCCGGCAGACGATGCCGTAAATATAGAACCTAATCAAGTTCTAAGTTGGTCAGCAGGCCTTGGAGCTCTTTACCATCGTGTCTATTTAGGTACTGATGCGAATGCTGTAGCTAATGCCACTACTACGGACCCTGAATATCAGAGTGAGTTGCCGGTTGGAACAACAAGTTTTGACCCCGACCCGGACCTTGACTGGGATACGACTTATTATTGGCGTATTGATGAAAATGCCAGTCTTCCAGGTGATGTATGGAGCTTCACTACGTATAAACCGCAGTGTCAGCTCACCGTTGCGGATGGCGACTTTGTTCCTGATTGTATTATTGATATGAAAGACTTAGGCTATTTGGTAGAAAAATGGCTCTTGTCTGAATATGAAACACCTTGATGATGTTACAAAAAAGGCGATAACCAAATAGTATAAATTTCAATAATCAAGAAATTTTGAAGGAGTACAGATAATGTTGCAAAAACACAAATTATTGGCGTTGATAATTGTGGCGGTTTTGGTTGGAACGATGCTGAATGCTGTTGCTAAAGCTGACGTGCTGGCTTACTGGGAGTTTAATGACAAGGCCTCGGGCGGCACCACTACCGCAGGCGAAAGAATAAACGATTCAAGCTCTTATAATCGTGATGCATATGCCGGTACCGGAAGTAGTACCCCCACTTATGTGGCCGGCGACCCTTACTATGGCAGTACCTCGGCGATGCATTTTACAGCCGATACCGACGAGGCTATATTTGAAGCCGGGCATGATTTTGGCGATGGCAATGTGGCTGGTGCCGATCTCTGGTTCGGTGCGAGCGACAGCTTTACGATGGAAGCTGTGATTAAACTTCCCGTAGGTTCAACCGGCTATCACGGCATTATGTTCAAAAAAGAGGATACCTATTCAAGTCAGTTCTGGTGGCGAATTCGTCCTACTACCGGTTATCAGAATTTCTACATCCAAGGAGCAGCAGACAGCAACGGCATCAGCGGGCCTATTGGGACAGTTAATCTGTTTGATGGCAAATGGCATCATGTCGCTGCTGTACGTGATACTGCTGCCGATGTAACACGTATCTATATCGATTATGTACTTGACAAGACAACAGATACGGCTGATAACACGACCGGCAGTATAGCTAATGGCGGGATTTTAACTATAGGCGCTTTTACGGGTAACGACACTCGTGAATTTGCTGGCGACATAGATTTTATCAAAATCAGCAGCGGTGTCTTGACGACCAGCCAATTTGTTCAAAAGTTGGTTTTACCGAGCAATCCAAGCCCAAGTGATGACGCTAATGTTGTACCAATTGATGCCAACCTGAGTTGGACGCCTATTACAGAAGGCGGTACAACGATAAACTATCATACGGTGTATCTTGCCACTGATGAGGCATTCAGCAATATTGTTGAAACGTTTAACAATGTTACGGGCAGCAGTGTTAATCCCAGCGGCGACTTAGAGCTTGCTACGACGTATTACTGGCGAGTCGATACAGACGGACAGAATGGAGGTGTCCCTTTCCTTAGAAAGGGTGTTGTATGGTCATTTACGACACCTCTTTGTACCATGACGGTTGCTGATGGTGACCTGAACGGGGATTGCATAGTGAATATGCAGGATTTTTCTGTTATCGCGAACAACTGGTTAAAATGTCAATACGACCGTACAGGTATGTGTCCGTAATCGTTTATGGTAGGTTTTTACAGGCGGCAGCACACAGATATTTATGGGTGCTGCTTGTATATTCAGGATATTTATGTCTAAATTGATTAAAATACTGTTAATGTCATATATGGCGATTGGATTTGCCTTGTCCGGCAATTTGTATGCGACAGAATTGCAACAGCAGGTTCTCTTTCAACAGGGAGACCTGGGTTATAACACTTTCCGTATCCCGGCAATCGTATGTACGAATAACGGGACATTGCTGGCTTTTGCAGAGGGAAGGGTGTACGACTCCGGCGATGATGGAAACATTGACATACTGGTAAGACGGAGCACGGATAACGGAATTACCTGGAGTACGGCTCAAGTTGTTTACAACGATGGCGACAATACTATCGGCAATCCGGCTCCGGTTGTTGATCTAATAACAGGTACGGTTTTTTTATCGTTCTGCCGTAATAATGATGAAGTGTTCATTACGTCCAGCACTAACAACGGGCAAAGCTGGTCAACTCCTGTAAATATTACGTCAATGGTGAAGCTGGGAAACTGGACATGGTATGCAACCGGGCCATGCCACGGAATACAGCTTATTCGTGGCGTGCATGCAGGTCGCCTGATTATTCCGTGCGATCACAATTCCGGCGTGCGTGGAGCGCATGTGATTTACAGCGACGACCACGGCGCTACGTGGCATGTAGGTGGAATCGTAACTACTCAGGGCGATATGTGGCCGAATGAATGCGTTGCGGTTGAGCTTACAGATGGTAGCGTGTATCTGAATATACGCAATCAAAACGACAGCGTTCACCAACGTATAGTCGCTTACAGCAATGACAGCGGAGAATCTTTCGGGACGCCTCTTTATGACGAAGAATTGATTGACCCAAAGGTGCAGGGTTCCGCATTACGTTTTTCAGCCGTTGACCAGGGGGATAGCGAAAACAGAGTTATCTTTTCAAATCCCGCGAGTGAAAGCAGCCGTATTTTGATGATGGTACGAAGCAGTTTTGATGAAACTCAGAGTTGGGAAGGCAAAAAACTAATTTATCTTGGCCCATCGGCATATTCTGACCTTGTCAAGCTGGCTGACGGCTCAATCGGATTATTATATGAGAATGGCAGCGACTGGGCTTATCGTCGCATAACTTTCGCGAAATTCACTGCCGATTGGCTTGATGCCACTACTTATGTCGCGTGGGAATTTAATGAGAAATTACCGGGCAATACGGCGTCAATCGCCATAAAAGACAGTGATGGTTATGGGTTACACGCTCAGGCAGAGGCTGCATTTGAATATGTTAGCGGCGACCCACAGCAAGGCGCTACGTCCGCATTACGTTTCACCGGAAGCGGGTACGGTGTGAGACTTACCGATGCAAAAAGTGGTGGATGGCTTGATTTTGGCAGCGATGGGAGTTTTATGATAGAAGCCCTGATCAGAACGACCGCCCATGGCAGCGGCGGAGCCACGGGCTCCGGTGCGATTGTGGCAAAAGATGTGGGAACGAATCAGCCTTCATGGTGGTTGCGTGTTCAGGACAGTAAGTTAGTATTTTTAATATGCGATGGCACAACCACTTCTTCGGTATCGAGTAGCGGAGCAATTAATGATGGATTGTGGCATAGAGTTGCAGCTGTCCGGGATGCTAATGCTAATGAACTTTCGGTATATGTTGACGGCGTTTTGGCTGGTACTTTGACTGGGGCTGCAGACGGATCGTTAGCCAACGGCAATGACGTGGTTGTAGGGCGTTTCAATGAAGAAGGCAGGTCTTTCATAGGCGATATTGATTATGTTCGCATCAGTTATAGACCGAGATGTCTTATTGGTAAATTCGATGGCGACCTCAATGGTGATTGTATTGTTAATATTGGAGATTTGATTATATTGACGACCAACTGGCTAAAAAGTGGATTTGAATAGTTTCAAATCGATTACTCTTGGTTGGCAGGTCAAATTAACCTATCAGGAAAGAAAGCAATTATGGATAAGACTGTAATTAATAACCAAAGTTCTGTTTCAGGCGTAATAGTTCCGGTTGTTACTCCGGTGGATGAAAATGAAAGGGTTGATGAAAAGTCATACAGGGCTGTATTGAATTACTGTCTTAACGCCGGCGTTGACGGAGTTTTTGTCGGTGGTTCCGCCGGTATGGGGCCTCTGCTTACTGAAATGGAATGGAAAAGAGCGATGGGGATTGCTCGCAGCGAAGTAAACAACGGCAAATTTCTCCTTGGTGGAGTTATATGCACTTCAACCGCTATAGCAATTGAGAGAATAAAATTTCTCGAAAAATGCGGATATGACTATATGGTTGTTACTCCGACATATTATATAACCCTGAACGACCCACAGCAGTTCTTTGCCCATTTTGATATATGCCGTCAGTCAAGCGTAATGGAAATGGTTGTTTATAACATTCCGTCCTGCACATACAGCCAGATTCCGCTAAGTGTTCTCGAGAAAATGGCTGAACAAGGCTTCTATAAAACCATCAAGGAAAGCAGCGGAAACAGAGACTATTTTAGCAAAACGCTCGAAATCGCGAAATCTTACGGCATAAGCGTCCTTCAGGGCAATGAGCCTGATATGGCGTGGGGTCTTTCCAACGGGGCAGGCGGTATAGTTCCTGTTTGTGCGAATTATGAGCCTGGGACATTTGTTGCCCTTTGGCAGGCGCACAGGAATAACGATAAAGAGCTGATGCGTGCCGCTCAGAGTCGTATAGACCAGATAAGGGATAGCCTGCTTGTGAAATCGGAGAATTGGATAGCCGGCATTATGTATGGCGTAAGTAGTATTGGTATGGGTATTGGCAAACCTGTAAGGCCTCTGTCTGAAATTTCAGACACTTCAAAAAAGCGTATTGATGCACTCAACGTCATAAATATTAGAAGGGAAATATTAGATGGCATCAACTGACGTGTTAAGGATAACACTGGCAGTTATTTTCTGTTTTTCCAGTTTGGCTTATTCTGTGGAAGTTGTGGATGTGAATTGCGGCCTGCAGCAAATTAGTTTGTTTGTCAGTGGCCGGGACGGCTATCACACATATCGGATACCTTCGCTGATAACCACTCAAAAAGGTACTATACTTGCTTTCTGCGAGGGGCGTAAAAACAGCAGTAGCGATACTGGTGATATAGACCTTTTGCTTAAACGTTCTACGGATGGTGGAAAGACATTTAATCCGCAAATGATTATCTGGGACGATGCCAACAATACTTGCGGAAATCCTTGTCCGGTAGTTGACCGTGATAATGGAATAATATGGCTGCTGACAACGTGGAATGCAGGTAATGACCACGAAAAACAGATTAAGCAGGCTACAGCTAAAAAAACTCGCTGTGCGTATGTAATGTACTCAAAAGACGACGGCAAAAGCTGGTCGAAACCTGTTGAAATTACTGAAAGCGTAAAAAAGAAAGCATGGCGATGGTATGCAACAGGGCCGGGAGTAGGCATTCAACTGCAATATGGGCCAAGGAAGGGCAGATTGGTAATACCCTGCGATTATTCGGCGAAATGTGATGACCCTAACAAACAGTATGGTTCGCATATTATATATAGCGACGATCATGGCAAGACATGGCATATCGGAGGCGCCGTATGGGGCGGGAGCAATGAATGCCAAGTGGTCGAATGTCTTGACGGTTCTCTTATATTGAATATGCGAAATCACAACACGGTCGGCAGCAGAGCTATTGCATACAGCAGCGACAGCGGACAAACATGGAATAATTTAAGCTTTGTTTCGAATTTACAGGAGCCGAGATGTCAGGCGAGTTTTCTTAGATATTCGCCGAATAAATTTACAGATAAAAACATCATATTGTTTTCAAATCCAAATCACGATAAGAAGCGTTTGAATATGACGGTCAAGCTTAGTTTTGACGAAGGCAAAATGTGGCCTGTGGAAAAATGCCTTTATGAAGGCCCGTCGGCATATTCCTGCCTTACTGTTTTACCGGATGGCAAAATAGCTTGTTTTTATGAAGCTGGCGAAAAAAGGCCATATGAAAAAATCGTCCTTGCAACTTTCTGTCTCAATTGGCTGGTGGAGGGCAAAGAGCACAGTAATTTTTTACAAACCTCGAATTTTAAAGGGATTTACAGTGAAGATATTATCTTTTTGGCTCCCTATCGTTTTTTCTTTGGTTCTAACAAATCCATTACGAGCCGATATGACCGAACTTAACTGGTTCAATTGGACACAGCTCGTCCCAATGCCAACTATTCCCGGCCAATCCGAGCCTATAGGTGTAGCCGGCCCGTTTGTTGGTGTGCATGATGGTGCACTTATTATTGCCGGTGGAGCGAATTTCGACAAGCCCTATGAGAAAACCCAAAAGACTTGGCACAACGATATTTGGGTTCTTGAAAAAGGCGGGGAAAATTGGCTTGGCGATTTCAAGCTCGATAGACCGGTCGCTTATGGCGCGTCGGTTTCCACTAAATACGGCGTTGTCTGTATCGGCGGCAATGATGCGAATCAATCTTATGACAGCGTGTTTCTGCTCAGATGGGATTCTAAAAATAAAAAGGTTGAAAAAGTTGATATGCCCCCACTGCCGCTGCCGTGCTCTCATACTGCAGCAGCCTGTATAGGTGATGTTATTTATGTTGCCGGTGGCCAGCAAACAACAAGTCTTGTTTCTGCAATAAAGAACTTCTGGTTGCTGGATTTGTCGAAGGTTTCCGAGCCGAACGGCTTGAGCTGGAAACAGCTGCCTGTTTGGCCAGGTCCGCAGAGAGCTTTTAATATAACTGCCGCTCAGCATAACGGTAAAGAATACTGCATTTATGTAATCGGCGGCAGATACCAAAAAACCGAAGAGGATGCCAATATAGTGCTGCTTGATGATATTTATGAATTCAGCCCTTCAAAGTATAGCGCCGCACAGAATACCGGACAAGGTGCATGGAAAGAATGTTCTCGGCCTCCTTATCCTGTTCATGCTGTAAGCGGAATAGACCTCGGTCAAAGCCATATCATCATTTTCGGCAGTGCACTTACCTCTCAATCAGTAGGTATAGACAATTCTAACGGTACAGGATGTTTTTTAAAAGATATTCTTGCCTATCATACCATAACTGATACTTATGTTCGGGTAGGTCAGTTACCATTAAGTCAGGTAACAACTACAGCGGTCAAGTGGGATGGCAATATTGTAATTCCTTCAGGCGAGATTTGTCCTCGCATTCGTACTCCTCAGATATGGCAGGCAGAATTAAAACCTAATAAAGGCAATTTTGGTACGGTTAATTTTATAATATTGGGCATTTATTTATTAGGCATTATGTTAGTCGGTGTATATTTCGCCAGCAGAAATAAGACCACCGACGATTTTTTCCGCGGCGGCCAGCGTATTCCGGCCTGGGCAGCAGGTTTGAGTATTTTTTCAACGCTGCTGAGCTCAATTACCTTCATTGCGATACCTGCAAAAGTTTACTCGTCTGACTGGACCTTCATAACGGTCAATCTTATCAGCATTCCTATGGTTCCGTTCATTCTTATTTTTATAGTACCTTATTTTAGAAAGATTGACGCCACGAGCGCCTATGAATATCTTGAAAAGCGGTTTAATATATTTGTAAGGCTTTTTGCGTCTTTGTCTTTTGTGCTGTTTCAAGTCGGCAGAATGGCGATAGTGATGTTTCTGCCTGCTCTTGCGCTTTCGACGATGACTTCATTGACTGTTTATCAGTGCATATTAATTATGGGCGTAATGAGTATCATCTACTGTACTATTGGTGGACTTGAGGCGGTAATTTGGACAGAAGCTGTTCAAAGTTTTATTCTGCTCGGCGGGGCATTGCTTTGTTTTATTATAATAATAAGGGGATTAGACGGAGGGGTATCTGAATTTTTTGCCGTTGCCAATTCAAATGCAAAGTTTCATGCAATCGACTGGGATTTTTCGAGCACAAGTTTTTATACGACGGCTTTTTGGGTTATGATAGTAGGCGGTATTGGCCAGACCCTTATTCCCTATGTATCCGATCAAGCGATTGTTCAGAGGTATGTTTCCGTGTCAAGCATCAAGCAAGTACGGGATTCTTTTATAACCAACGTTTCCGCTGCTTTCGTTGCTACAATGTTGTTTTTCAGCATCGGCACGGCGTTATATGTATTTTATAGAACCAATCCTCAGAATCTCGACCCTAACTATCAGAACGATGCGATATTTCCGCTGTTTATATCTAATAATCTGCCGATAGGTGTAGCGGGCATAGTTGTAGCAGGCATTTTTGCCGCAGCCCAATCGACGATATCGACGAGTATGAACAGTATTTCGTCGGTTATCGTGACCGATTTTGTCAAGCGTTTTTCATTGCTTAAGACTGAAAAGGGTTATTTGAATATTGCGAGGTTCTGCACATTTTTCTTCGGCTGTTTAGGAACGGCTCTTGCGATGCTGTTTGCAAGCGCTGATATTAAATCGCTGTGGGAGTCGTTTATGTCGGTGCTTGGTCTTTTCGGAGGTTCAATGTGCGGCTTATTCCTTTTGGGCATATTTACTAAAAGGGTTGGCGGAATATCGGCTGTTATTGGTGCGGTGAGTGGAGCAGTTGTACTGTTTTTGGTGAGCAGATATACCAAAGTCAATCTGGTTTTATACGCCAGCGTAGGAATTGTAGCCTGTGTCATCTGCGGCTATCTTGCATCTTTTGTACTCCCTGAAAGCAAAAAGGACCTTACAGGCCTGACCGTTCATACTGGGTGATTTTTGATTTCTGTATCGATGGATTTTTATAATGCTGCCGCAGTTGAAAGAATTATTGACCTATCTCGATGGTAATCTCGATGAGAGGCGAATTTCGAATGCGGAAAAGCTACATTGTGATTCACTTAATTATCAGCAAGTCGGAAGACTGCCTGTAATAGCAGCGTATCCGTATCCTCAAGATGCAAAATTTCAACCGTTTCCTCATGGTGAGATTTTCGATAATCCTGAAAAAATGCTGTTTAATCAGCTTGTCAGCGCTTTTGACAGCAGTGTTTATTTAAGCTGCGAGCTTGGCGATGATTTGCCTATTACTGTGAGAGCAGATTTCGGCTGTGTGCTCATTGCCTCAATGTTTGGCGCACAGGTTGAACAGGTAGAAGATAATCCGCCCTGGATAAGACATGGCGAAGAGAAGATTAGCTATGAACAGATAATTCAAACGCCTGTAAGCGATTTTAGCAAAGGTCTGATCGCAAAGGTTGCCGGCAGGTATAAATTTTATATTGATGTATTAAAGGATTATCCACGACTTTTGAGTCTTACCAATATTGTCCTGCCTGATTTGCAGGGTCCTTTTGATAATCTTGAGCTTCTGCGGGGCAGCGACATATTTCTGGATATGTATTCTCAGCGGGAGCTTTTTCTAAAGGCTATGGCGGTGATGACGGACGCTCAGATTGGACTTGCAAAATATTTTAGTCAATTTGTCAGCAATAGAATAGAAGGTTTTAGTTTTCAGCACGGATTTGCCTTAAAGGGCGGCATTCTTATTCGCAATGACACATCCATTATGATAAGCCCGCAGATGTATGACGAACTTGTAGCACCTTTCGATGAAAAGATTTTAAAAACTTTTGGCGGCGGGATTCACTCCTGCGGTAATGTAAATAATATAGTAAGCTATTTTGTATCTCTCGAATCTGCTCAGTGTTTTGATTTTGGCCAGTCGGAGCTTAACGATGTCAAATCTGTATATCGGGTTGCGTCGAAAAAAAAGGTCGGCTTAACCAGAATCACTGTTTCAGAAGAAGACATCATTGGCGGTCACATCCTAAGGCAGTATCCAACCGGGATTAGTCTCATCTTTAGAGCAGATTCATTTGAACATGCTAAAAAAGTCTTAGCCGGCTATAGATCAGCCCTTCAGGGCTAAACGCGACGTGCGTTTGTTTTGGTGGACAGTGCCAAAACACGCAGGAAGAGGTTCTGCGCTTACACTGCAACCTTTAACGGTTTCAATTTTTTAGAAAGGAAAAAAGATGAAAAGCAAAAGACTGAGTCATTGCGAGGCCATTGAAAATGGCCGTGGCAATCTCAAATTCAGCAAATAGAGATTGCTTCGCTTCGCTCGCAATGACGTGTGCAGTAATATCAAAGGCGCAATTTTTAATTACAATTCGTATGAGATTAGGTGTATGTTGGCTGATGTTGTGCTGTTTTGTTTTTTCAGCTCAAGCTTATAATACACCAACTGAAACAACGGTATTCACATCTAACACGGAAGGTTACTACTGTTACCGGATACCGACGGTAGTACGAACCAATGATGGTACGCTGCTTGCATTTGCTGAAGGCAGAGTTGATGACAGCGGTGACTACGGAGACATTGATATTGTCCTTAAAAGAAGTACCGATGGCGGCAGTACCTGGGGTTCCTTAATAGTCGTGGATACCAATGGCACCGACAGAGTGCACAATCCTACCCCGGTAGTTGACAGAAATACTGGCAGGATATACTGCTTCTTTGGCGTTAACGGTAACATTATCGCTTACAAATACAGCACTGATAACGGAGCAAGCTGGAGCAGCTACACCGAAATTCCATCTTCGAGTTACCCAACGGACGTTAACCAAACCAACGGCAGCATTCACACCGGTCCCTGTCATGGCATTCAGCTTCTCCGCGGTGCTAACGCAGGCCGACTTGTCATCCCCTATCGCTACATAACTTCAGGCGGATTTCGAAAAATCCGCTTGCTCTATAGCGACAACGGCGGTACATCATGGTTGCACAGCCAAAGAATCATGGGTACCACACCTTATGGTGGGATTAACGAAGTAAGCATTGAAGAACTCACCAACGGTAATATCTACTTCAATATGCGTAACCAAACCGCAGAGAATTTTACTCAATACTATCGCATTGTTTGCCAGACATCGGATTTTCTGGAAACGGCCCCAACCCTGTCGTTTGATACGGAACTTCCTGACCCGATTTGTCATGCCTCTGTGCTGAAAACCGCGGCGACCGATCAGGGAGACGCCTATAATCAAATACTGTTTGCGAATCCTTCTGCACAGACCACAAGAAGGTATATGAAAGTTCGCAGCAGTTTAGATGAAAGCGATTCGTGGACAAAGAAAAAGCTGCTTACCACTCGCTATAGCGGTTATTCCGACATGACGGATGCAGGCAACAATAGAGTGGGGATTCTTTATGAAACCGGAGACATCGTCTATTATGCTACAATTGTTTATTGTTTTTTCGATGAGAGCTGGGTTACTGAGTTGGAAGTAGCGGCGTGGGAATTTCAGGAAGAAGAGGTCGGCCAGTACGCGACCAGTACGGACACAATATATAACAGCATCTGTTATGGTCTGCATGGCGTTGTTACGGGTTCTATACAATATGTTACGGGAACGGGCGGTTCAGATAAAGCACTCGAATTTACCAGCGGTGACTATATTACCATAGTTGATAGTGCCAGTAATGACAATCTGGATTTCGCTGCAGGCGAGACGTTTAGTATCGAAACCGCTATCAAAACCACCAGCCACAACAGCGGCGGTTCCAGCGGCTCGGGCGCAATTGTCGCCAAAGACGGGTCTCCTCCTTCGAAACCGAGAGCTTCATGGTGGCTGCGGGTTCAGGACGGTTATGCAGTATTTAAGATTTCTGATGGCACAAATGAGCCAAGCGTTACCAGTTCTGTGAAAGTTAATGATGGCGCGTGGCATACAATCGAAGCCGTCAGAGATGTTGCTGCAGACCAGCTTCAAATTTATATTGACGGTACTCTCAGAGGCACTGCAACAGATACTACTGCCGGAAGTTTAACAACAAGTCATCCCAAAACCCTCCGGAGTAGGATGACGATACAACCGAGCTGAATCATAGCGAGAAAATTTTCAAGATGATATTCATAACGAACAACAAGTCGACGAAAGTTTTGAAGCCACGCGAACA
>Ga0315291_10000207_pt1 | contig 73585 bp, 61 predicted proteins | sample YL17G12_20_MG_FD_203070 | JGI IMG/M metagenome (GOLD analysis project Ga0315291, IMG submission 203070) | Sediment microbial communities from Yellowstone Lake, YNP, Wyoming, USA - YL17G12_20 | ecosystem: Environmental > Aquatic > Freshwater > Lake > Sediment | place: USA: Wyoming | collected... | reverse complement strand
CGGCGGAAAAGCCTGCGGCTACCGATTATATAACAATTTTAAGCTCATTTTTTGGTAGCCGCTCCGCCCCTTTAAAAAGAGGCGGATAGTTTGCGATTTAATGGATTTTTTCAAAGGTCTCATTATATGAACAAGTGTCTTTTTAAAGAGAATATGGTATTACTTATGCTTAAGGAGTTCTTCGGCGCTTTTTAAGTGGGAATCAGTTACCGTTTCGCCGGCAATTAAACGGGCAAGTGCAAGTTTCCGCTCCTCCTGGGAAAGTTTTTTAACGCGGGTTACGATTCTGCCATCCTGTTCAATTTTTTCAACGGAGAAATGATGGTCAGCCATTCCGGCGATTTGGGGAAGGTGAGTAATACAGATAATTTGATGTACCCGAGCTAAATGACTGAGTTCCTTGCCGACCGCAGTGGCAATTCTGCCCGATATCCCGGTATCAATTTCATCAAAGATAAGGGTGGGAATACTATCAGCCTGCATCAGTGCCGATTTAACAGCAAGCATTATCCGTGAGAGTTCACCACCGGACGCAATCTGGGAAATCGGAAGAAACCGTTCAGCTCTGCCGGTAGCAATTCTAAACTGAATATCGTCAATGCCATTGCTATCACCGGTAAATATCCGTCCGTCATATTCAATATCGAACACTGCCGGCTCAGAGCCGTGCTTTTCGCGGCGGACGACAAGAATGTCAAACAATGAATTCTCCATACCTAACCGCTGGAACCGTTCCAGTATTTTTATTCTCAATACCTGTGCCGCTTCTTCCCGTCTGCCGGATAATTGTATACATACATCAGAATACACACTATGTTCCTGATTAATATGTTCTTTGACCTTTTGAATTGAATCGCTTAATTCTTCCTGACTGCTGAGGCTCTGCTCAATTTCGGATTTCTTTGCGAGAATTTCCTGAACGTTTCCCCGATATTTCTTCTGAAGCTGACGGAGTATTTGCAGCCGCTGATTAATCTCTTCAAGCCGGTTTGTGTCAAATTCAATAGTATTGCCGAGGTGCTGAACAGTTTTCACCATCTCTTCAATCGTAATGGTGGCGGATTCAAGTTCTTGAATAAGCGTTTTCATTTCCGGGCTATAATTTGAAAGCTTTTCAAGTATCCGTTGTGCCGCCGCTATCTGCGATAATGCAGAGTCCTCAGTATCATACAGCACGGCAGAGCATTCCTGCACCAACGTCCGAATAGTTTCAGCATTGCGGAGGAGTTTTTCTTCTTGTTCGAGCGCCGCATCCTCGCCCGGCTGCGGATTTATCTGCGTTATCTCCTGCAATTGGTACTCAAGAAAATCCCGCATCTCCCGGAGCTTGGACTCTTTTTTCTGAAGCTCGCTCAATTCGTGATGGAGATTCCCAAGGCATACGTAGCTTTCAACAAGTTTTTGTGATACGTCAGTGAGCTTTCCAAAGCGGTCAATAATGTTGTAATAATTCTCCGGATACAGTAATGACTGATGCTGGTGTTGGCCATGCAGATCAATAACTGCTTCAAATGCCTTTTTGACAGCCTGTACAGAAACGGACTTCCCGTTAATAAAACACTTTGAACTCCCCGATTCCGAAAATTCCCGGCGGACTTGAAACTCTTTAACGGAAACACCATCAAAATATTCTGACAGTTTAATTAAATTATTGCGAGAAAAATCAAATATTCCTTCAATCCATCCATGTTTTTCTCCCTGCCGAAGGGTTCCACTTACTAAACGTTCACCAAGGAGCAGGCCAAGCGAGCCGATAATAATTGATTTTCCTGCGCCCGTCTCGCCGGTAAGAATATTCAACCCCGACCCAAATTCAATAGCCAGGCGGTCAATGATTGCATAGTTGCAGATCTCTAACTGTTTCAGCATAGTGATTATTTTCTTGCTTTAAGAGTATTATTTTAATTAACTTTATCTCAATAGTCAAGGAAAATGCTCAATTAGTTAAAAATACAAAATTTTTACCTGAACAATTTAAATGCATAGAATGTATGATTGTATTATGGAAAATAATAACGTTACGGTACAAAACATAAATAGTAGTAACAATGCCTCGTACCAAAACATATAAATGTCTCCTGTGTGGATATAATGGGGAGCATCGGTTTATCGTTCCGGCTCTGCTCTACGGGCAGTTTCCGCAGGAGATTTTCCAGTGCCCGCAGTGCCGATTAGGATATGTTCTCCCCCTGCCGACACGTGAAGAACTCGATAAACTCTATTCAGAAGAGTATTTCTTTTCTGACAGTGTCCAGATGGGGTATGCTGATTATGCAAAGAGCCGTAGCCGCCAGTTCGGAGAAGGAAGAATTTTTATAAAAAATCTGAAACGAAAATGCCCTGCAGGAAAACTGCTTGAAGTAGGCTGTGCCACCGGATATTTTTTGGAAGGAGTAATTTCTGTGAGCGGATGGGAAGGATACGGAGTAGAACTCTCACAATGGGCTGTAGAAAAAGCGAACCGCATTCCAGAGCTGAAGGTAACGCAGGGAATGCTTGAAGAACTGGCGTTGCCGTCCGACTCTTTTGATGCAGTAGTCGTTCGAGACCTGCTGGAACATACCCCAAATCCGATTATGTTCCTGCAAGAATGCCATCGGGTTTTAAAAGCGGGGGGAATTCTTTATATTAAATTCCCCAATGGCAGGTGCAACCTTCAATTATTTATCAGGACGTTTAAAAAATACAATAAACCGGTTAATCTCTCTCATGCACACCTTTTCTTCTTCGAACCCAAAAGTGTCCGGTTGTTAATGAATGAATGCGGCTTTACAATTACCAATTTTTATGCGGTTGGGCTGAAACGAGGATTGCGTGACCTGGGATTCATCCCGATAATAAAACGAAAAGACTCAACAATCCCGGTTGAATTCAATACCAAAGGGAGCGGCAAACGAAATGGAGCGCCTGCAAATTCGATGAACAAACCCATTGTTGCCTCTGCCCATTTACTTCATAAATGTGAAGGAGAGCCGTTTAAATCCCCTGAATTTCACTCTGACACCGAACTTATTACCTATCGGCGCTCAGATCTCTATTATCGGTATATATATTTTTTCAAACACTCCCTCTGTGTCCCCCTCGCACTCGGGCATAACTACATCCTATGGGCAGAAAAATGAAATATGAGGACACAATACTTTTTTTATTGACATTTTTCGTTGCACGCATTACTGTTTGGTATGGTATAAATAGCGAGAGTCGTCGTATTGGATTATCCACATCATACGTTATGAGACCTTTGAAAAAATCCACTAAAACGCAAACTATTGGAGAGACAGGTCACTAACCTGTCTCTCCTTAAAATTGAACTTTTTAATAATTTATTTCGTATCATTGTTATATAATTTCGCCCATTTAGTATGGGCGGATAGCCTGCGTTAAACAAAGATTTCATAATTATATGTAATTAAGTCTTTGCGGGGAGTCCGTCGTATTTGCGGCGGACAGGATGACAAAGCAACCTCATCTTCAGGTCTTACAACAAATAATTAATTTAAGGAGAGTTAAATAATGAAAAAAATCATTTCTCTCGTATGCGTGATAATCCTGATGTATTTGACTTTTCACTCTTCTCTGTCATATACTCAAGGAAAGGTCTATTCTGCTCGCTTAAAGTATACAAAGGGGACAGATATTGGTTTTGCAGGTATGGGTTTTGGAGGTGGAATGAAATACATACCGTATGAAAACCTTAAAAAGCTTCCGAAATTTGAGGGTAAAGCCATTTACACTGGTATTAGGCTTGGCAATGAACCTGATAATATATTTTCTGTTGCCGTAGATATATGTGACAAAACCGAAAAAATATATATAGACTTTAATAATGATAACGATTTGACAAATGATAACTATATAATATATCGGAGGGATAGAATTGACAAAAATACCGGTAAAAAAATCACAAGAAATACTACTATTGTCCATTTTACGTATTACATTATTGAGAACGGAAAACGGAAAAAGCAGGAAATTGATTTGGAGATGGAGCGTTCAACCTCTGATTCTTCAAGATTAAGATTATTTAATCCGGATATCTTAAAACGTCAGAAAGAATTACAATTAGAGCTTTTAGAAGACCTTTTCTGGCAAGTGCGGTCATATCGAACGGGTACGATAAAATTAATAGATGGTGAATATAAGATTGCGCTCTCTGAAAGTTTTTCCGATGGAATGTATACTGAGAGCGATAATTTTATCATTGATTCTAACCGCGATAAAAAATTTGACATTACTTATGATTATTATGAGCTGATAAAAACGAGGATATTTATTGCCAACGGCGTTATATATCGCATCAAAAATGTCTCTCTCAGCGGTGATTACATAGAAGTAGTAGAAGCGCCCGATACACCCGCTGAAACGATGCCGTTTGCGGTGGGATTTCCAGTGCCTTTGTTTGAAAAAGAGAATATTTACGGAAAGAAAATCTCGCTTGCAGACTATAAAGGAAAGATAGTGTTGCTTCGATTTACCAGTACCAGTCTCTGAAGTGCGTCAAAGTCTCCGGTTCGGGAGGCAAGCGAAAAATATCATCAACAGGGATTGGAAGTTATCAGTTTTTGGAGTGACAATGAGATAGACAGCGTGAAGAAATTTGTAGAAGAAAACGGATTGACCTGGTCAAGTCATATCATTGACGGCTGGGACGTTGAAGGCGGAATAATGAAAAATTTGAAAATACCCTCAATCCCGAGCGCCTATATTATTGACAAAAATGGCGTATTAATTGTAAAAAGAGTTCGTTCAGACGAGGAGGCGGTTAAGGCGCTGGAATACATCTTTAAAAAGCAGTAATACAATATTCTCTTTGAAAAGAAACTTATTCATATAATATATTTGTGACATATCAACAGTCATTTGATATAAAATATTATTTGAATTCTCTTTTCTAAATATTAAATTAAAATAAAGTTATCAGACATAGAAACAAATTTTTCAGGAAATAAATATGAATTTATTGGTTGAAACTATTGTAAACACAATAACTCGATCAATTCCAGTTAAAAAGATAGTGTTATTTGGATCGCTTGCTCGTGGAAATCCCCATCCTGAGAGTGATGTTGATTTGCTTGTTATTTATGACGGAGAGCTTTCCAAAAGAGAAGTTAAATTGCAGATACATCACTTGTTCCCTCATCGAGATTTTTCGATGGACGTTTTTGTATTAAGTTCTGATGAATATGAGAGACAAAAAAATATAGTTTCTACGGTAGGACGAACTGCCGCTTTAGAAGGTGTTGTTTATTATGGATGATAAACAAAAGACAATTGAACGGTGGTTAATAAAAGCATCGCACGATTTAGAAACTGCCAAAACTATGATTGGATGCAGGAGTCCGCAAGCTGATGTTGTTTGCTTTCATTGTCAGCAATGTGCAGAAAAATGTTTAAAAGCATTTTTAGTTTCAGTAAATCAGGATTTTCCAAAAACTCATGATTTGGCTCATCTTTTAAATCTTTGCACTAAGCATAATGAATCATTTGATGAACTTCAAGAATGTGCATTGGCTCTTACGGATTATGCAGTTGAAACACGATATGTTGACGACTGGCGTGAAATTTCTCTTGAGGAAGCTCGTGATGCTATCAAATTTGCAATAACTATATGGGAGTTTGTAATAAGAATATTAAAAACACCTTAAATAGTTATTAGAGTCTGCTGAAAAAGTCATTTTTTACACCCACAAACGAGTTTGTGGGTGCCACAATGAGCTTAATAATTAGTACAAGAAATTGTCTATACCAATTTTTCTATACTTTTTCAGCAGAATCAGTTATTAATACAATTTAATTTTATGAGTCATAATAACAATAATCAAATATTATGAGACCTTTGAAAAAATCCACTAAAACGCAAACTATCCGCCTCTTTTTAAAGGGGCGGAGCGGCTACCAAAAAATGAGCTTAAAATTGTTATATAATTTCGCCCATTTAGTATGGGCGAATAGCCTGCGTTAAATCAAAGATCTCAATATATTTGTGGCATATCAACAGTAATTTGATATAAGACGCCGGTTTCTCTCCGGCGTTTTTTGTTTTTATACAAATAAAAGGATTTTGAACAAATTTGTATCCTTTTCCCGGGAAGAATCCCCCATTAATAAACCAGAGGCTTATAAAAACCAAAATCGGGATACATTCCTGCGTCCCGACTATGGATTCTGATGCGATCTTTTTTCAGGTACAGCGCTGGTTTTCACTATACCTGAGGTGCGTTGGGCACCACCAGTGCCCATAAATAGTTTTGCAATTCCTGTGCCAGCGCTATTTCCGTTTTGTGTGAGCTTATTATGAGGAGAAAAAATCAAGAAAAACAGCAAGTGTGCAATTTATTGCAGTGCAAATACTTGCACACTTCCTTTCCACCAAAGGTGAATCCATCAGAAAAACTTGTCTTTCTGCCGGTTAAAGTATCCGAATTGAATCTTTGGCAGTTCCTGTTTTATAATATTCATCATCTTCAGGATACCAATACCGGGGTTTTCGGGATACCCGACCGCCTCTAAATAATAATAAGGGTCTATATTAAGATTCCGCCATTGAATCAGCCGGACATTGTTGGTTTTTAGTAATTGTATGAGCGATTCGACTTCTCCCTCCTGGTCGGTAATGCCCGGGAACACGAGCAGGTTAATCATAACATAGATACCGGCATCGGAAGCCGCCCTCAGAGATTGGAGAACATCGGAGAAAGTATAATTCTTCGGGCGAAAGTAATTCATATATACATCCGTGCGGGCACTGTTAAGACTCACCCGGATACTGGAAAGCCCGGCATCGCATAACCGCTTGACAGCATCGGGATAACTGGCATTTGTGTTCAGATTTATTGTTGCGCCCGGAACTGCGCTGAGAATTTTTTTAATAGCCCTCTCCAGTGTGGGTGTCTGCAGGAGCGGTTCGCCTTCGCATCCCTGCCCAAAGCTAATAAACGCCTCCGGCGCACGGGTGAGATGGTCAATAGCAAGCTCTGCAATTTCGTCAACCGTTGGAACAAATGAAAGCCGCTCCATTGAAGCAGAACATTTGCCGGAGGGCTGAAGCGATATACAACCGACACAATTTGCGTTGCAGACCGGTGACGTCGGAATCGGGCACTCCCACCGCTCGAAAAAAACATTTTTTCCGGCAAAACAGTGATACTGCCGGGCGCACGTCGCTAACTGCTGAACCAATCTGTTCCCTTTCAAACGGCTCCGTTTCTCCTGAATTAAATTCTCAAGGTTCGTATCATCATATCGTGCAGGGTCCCAATGGCTGATATCGTCTATTTTGACAGCAGGAACCCAGAATTTATCATCCTTCCATGCTAAAGCGCAATATGCCCATAACGGCAGAATGCCATCGCTGGTATGGTAATATGTGCCCGGCAGGAGAAGACGGGTATACCCGGGCGGGAGAAATGCACCAACAGTCCACAACTCATTCCTCCCCTCGTTCAACAGCACCATTGTGCCAAACCGCGAGTTCCACCCTATCGGCTCGTAATTCGGCATTGTGAAAAACTTGCTCCCGTCCGGCAGGAATATCATTTCTCCGTCACTCGGCATAACAAAATGCTGGGCTGAACAACAAACTATCCCATGATGAGGAGCTTCAAATATCTCGCCGCGTGTATTTGCGTATGTCGCATGAAAATAATTCATTACGAAACTTTTAGCAATTTTTTCAAAATTACTATAATAAAAAATTAAACGCAGAGATAAAAGAGAGCGGTTTAAAAAACTGAAAATACAAAAATAAATGCACAACTACTTTTTAAACATCTCTTGTACGGGCACGATGCGAATCCGTTCAAAATTAATAGTAAGCGGATAGACCATTATATCTTTGTCTTCGTCCACTATCGCTTTATCAACGGCGCTGGCATACGTTATCGGTGACGGCTCATTTGCCAGGAGTTTTTTCTTCAGAGTCTGAGCATCTTTTGTAACAATTGCGACCGCAATATTTTTATACTGCAAGTGCCGTTTAATCGCTGAATTTATGTCATCAACCGTCAATGTTTTCAGTTCTTTTTGGATTTTATCAATAACGAACTCAGTACCATAGAAATGTGAATCCATTGCATAACCGAGGCGGCGGCTGGCGGTTTGAACATACAGCTTTGAATAGGTCAGGAGAAAATTACGGGTTGCTTCGAATTGCTGCTGAGTAAGTCCGTTATCAACCAATTTCTGCATCTCACGCAGTGCCTGGCGAAGCGCAAAGTGTGCATTTTGATGCTGGACGGGCCGAATCCAGATGCTGAAGAACTGCTGACGGCGTGGAATATTCGGCAGGGGAAATGTCGTCCCGCCGTCCTGAATGAAGTTCTCAATATAAGAATAATCGCCGTAATTTAATCCACGTTTTTCCCGCATAACATTCATCAAAACACCGTTGAATGTCCGGTGCTCACCGAAATAGGAGTTTGCAATCATCAGGGCGTAAAAATCTTTATCGGAGCGTGTAACATCAATCGGAAATCCTAAAGAAATAGCTGTTGCGATGCAGTCCTTCTCCACGAACAGCACCTCGATATCCTTCATTATATGCGGATGAGGAAGCTGAACTTCGGCTGTAGATTCACACGGCAATTCCCTGATGAAGTCATTTTTAATTGTCTTTGCAAACGATTTCGGGTATCCGCCGGCAAGCCCGATGGTAATATTATATTTTGCATAGTGGGTTTTATAATACTGTTTCACATCTTCCACGGTGATTGCATCAAGTCCCGTCTCAGTTCCCATTTCAGTATGTTCAAAGGGATGTCCCTCGTATAAGACATAATTGAGCGCCTGCTTCCCTAAATCTTCATCGTCGTTGCTCCGGAGGTTTGAAGCAATTTCATTTTTCAGAATATCCTTATTTCGGGTAAAGTCTTCCAAATCAAACCGCGGATTGAGAATAAGCTCAGAAAAGATTTTATAAAAAGCTTCTCCGTTGTCCCGGTGCACTTCGCCGATAAAGGTTGTCATTTCTTTATCGTATTGAACAGAGATGGAAGCCGCCCAGGGGTATAATTTCTGGATGATTTCTTTATAGGTTAATGTCTTGGTTCCCCCCTGACCGATGGTCATTGCTGTAAGGGCATTTAATCCTTCTTTTCTCTGGGGGTCGTTTACCGAGCCGATAGTAAATGCGATGCGGATGGTAATAAGCGGGGAATCCGGTGATGGAAGTTCAATGACCGCCGGATATTTTTCCCCGCGGATTGAGCACGAATCAGGAAGTAATAGAACCATAGCAATACCATATATGAGTAATTTTTTTACTGACATTTTATTTTCCCCCTTCTGTAAGGATGACGACGCTCCGGTTAGAGGCAGTGAAATATGTTTTTGCGACCCGCATAATATCCTCAGCGGTTACTTTTTCATACTGTTCATAGATGCGGTTTACGGTTTCCGGGTCTCTGGTTAATTGAAGATAATGCCCTACTGTTTCCGCTATGTTCTTGGCGCTGTTTAAATTCATTGCGAATGAATACCGCATATATGATTTGGTGTCAGCAAGTTTTTGTCGGTCTACGGGAGTCGTTTTATATTTTTCTATCTCTGTAAGGATTGCATTTTGAACGTATTCTATTTTGTCCGGTTTTGTAACACGGGCAGTGATTTCAAATAAGTGCGGGTCGCGGTGATCTACTGCACCACCGGCTAACAAATCAACGACTTGCTCCTCGACAAACAGTCGCTGGAACAATGGTGAGTTCTGGGAGAAAACAAGCTGTGAAAGAATATCTATAGCAGGAATATCGCGTGACGTATCTGAAAACGCAGGTGTATGGTAGCCAATCATAAGATGCGGCAGTGTCTTCACGGTGCGAGTAATCCGGGCGGTTTTTTCGCCGGTCTGTGAGGGTTCTTTGGGTATACTTGGAACGAATGAGCCGTGTTTCCAATTGCCGTAATAGTTCTTTGCTAACGTCTCAAGCTTTTTCTGGTCAACATCCCCGACCACCAAGACAATGCAGTTCTCAGGACGGTAATATCGGTCATAAAACTGGACGCTGTAATCGTAGTGATTGGGCATATCCTTGATATCATCAAGAAAACCCAGCGTGGTATGCTTATAGGGATGCTGAACAAACGCTTCACCGTACAGTTTTTCAGACAGCATCAAGAACGGATTGGAAAAATTCATACTGTATTCACCTAAAATGGCGCCAGCTTCAGTTTTAAAATCTTCCCGGCTGTATTTCAAATTGATGAATCGGTCGGATTCAATCTCCATAATTGTTTCTAACGCCTCATTATTAACTAAAAAATGGTACGCTGTCCAGTCATCAGTCGTGAAGGCGTTCGACTCGGCACCCAATTGCTTTATGATTTGATTGTATTTCTCAGATGGACATTCCTCCGTTCCGCGGAACATCATATGCTCAAAAAAATGAGCGTAACCAGAGAATCCCTTATCTACTTCATTTCGCGAGCCGGTGCGGACAATCGTATAATACGCAATAATCCCGGGGCTGTCGTAAATAACCGAAACGAATGTCAATCCATTCTCAAGCTGAAAAACCTTTACCGGAAAGGGGAAGACTTTTCCAGACAACTGAGCAGAAGCTATCGTCGGAAGCGTAAAAAGGCTGAGCAGGAGTATTGCCTGAATACATTGTTTCAATACATACATACAGATATCCTCATTTTTATAATTATATACTTTTACTATTGAATGACTCCCTATAAGATTTGTATCAATAGCAGAATGCATCATAGAATTATATTTGTAGTATATATAATTTGAGACCTTTGAAAAATCTACTAAAACGCAAACCATCAGCCTCTTTTTAAAGGGGCGGAGCGGCTACCAAAAAAATGAGCTTAAAATTGTTATATAATTTCGCCCATTTAATATGGGCGGATAGCCTGCGTTAAATCAAAGATTTTATAATTTTAATATTATAAAGGTATTTTTTCTAAATTACAAAATCAATAAAAAATTCACTTTTTTCTCTATACACTTATTTAATTCACTTGACCTCATACTTGATAATTCGTACATTTTTTAAACAGTTTATTTGCTTGCCAGAGAAGGTATTTATTGATTTATCATACAAAACCAACAAAAAAATGAAGGGAGTTCTTATGAGAAGAATGGTATTTACAGTACCGGGGAGTATCTGGATATGTGTCGTTTTATTCTTCTTATTGATGTATCCGGCTTCCGGGCGTCCGCAAGGGAACGCAAAACTGCCCTTTACCGTTGATGATGTACTGAATCTCCGCTCGTTCAGTATCGGGGACATAACCGATGATGGAAAAATTATTATTGGGACGATATCCCGCCGTTTGGACAGACCACCGGTGAATAACTTTCGCTATGGAGACCCGACGTATGACTCTGAATCGCGGAACGAATTAGTTCTCTTTGATGTAGAAACCCGACAAATGAAGAAACTATTTAACGAGTTAGTGGACGTCAGCAATTTTTCGTGGTCGCCGAACGGTAAAACAGCGGCTTTTTTCCTGCGAAAGGGGGACGAGTATTTTCTGGAATTGTATGACCGGGAAAAGGAAAAAGTAACCGAAGTAAAACTAAAGACGGACAAACCGATAGCATCGAACTCTATTCTTCAATGGCGTCCGGACGGTAATGGCATCCTGCTTTATCTGCGCGCCCTTGATTGGAAAGAAAAGTCTCTTAAAATGTATAATGACATCGCAGTGGGTCCCATCATCGTTCAAGATTCGAAAAAACCGTTTCTTGCGTGGGATGAAGTGCGGAACCGTTCCGCTCTTGTGATTCCAGCGATTATTGATTTAACATCCTCGGAGGTGAGAGAACTCCATCAGGAAACACAAATAGGCGGCATTAATCAGGCAAAAAACGGTGCATTTATCACGTATACAATTACCTACCCGATAAAAACAGTCTATACGGGACAGGGGGGTTCGGAATATGAATTTTTCCTGCTCAATCTTCAGGCCGGCGGAGAACCAAAATCTCTGCGTAAGCGCGGTACTCAGCGATTCAGCCCGAATTTCAACAACAAGGGAGATACGTATGTATATGGTGAGCGGGGAGACATCTTTATTCAAGGAGTGCTTGAAGACAAGGGACGGAATCTCACGAAAGACTACCGAACACCTATCAGCGAAAAAGACACAACAAAATTAAGTTATTCAATGATGCGATGGAGTCAGGACGACTCAAAATTACTCATTAGTTCGCAGAAAGGGTACCATTTATTGGATGTATCAGCGGGTTTGATTGATCTGGTTTATAAATTCCCTCCCGACCGCGAAACTGCTCCAACAGTATCAGTTACTGAATGGACACCGGACGGCAGGTATCTCTATATGACCTACTCCGCGAAAGACAAGTGGGAACGTGGATTGATGAAGTATGATATCCAGACAAGAACAATGCAGGAATTAGTGAAGGATGGAAACCTCTATTCCGGCTGGCGGTTTACCGAGACCGGGGATAAGATATTGTTTAATTTCTCCGATGGTGACCTGCCGGAAAACCTCTATATCGCGGATAAGGATTTGAAAAACCGGATTCAGCTCCTTGATTTAAATCCGTGGATAAACGACCGCTTAACGACAAAAAGCGAACTGATAAAATACCGGGACAGCGATGGCGATGAAATGTATGGTATTTTGTATTATCCGGTTGATTTTGACCCGAAGAAAAAATATCCGCTCGTCTGCGAAATATATGAAAGCTTTTTTTCAAATGGCTGGAATGTGAATATGAACCTTCTGGCGAATGCGAGTTTTTTTGGATTCCGCCCATCCGTTAATTTTGACATTGGATTCCCGAAAGAAGCTTGGATTAAAGGAGTTACAGCGGGTATAAACAAGGTTATTGAACGCGGTTTTATTGACGATAAGAAGCTCGGCGTTCACGGCACAAGCTATGGTGGATATGCAACAAACCTGCTGATTACGGAGACAAATCGCTTTGCCGCCGCTATCAATATTTCCGGGAAAGTAGATATAATCAGTTTTCTTGGCGACAGTCCGAAGATGGGTGTCCGCAACTATAACGCCGCCGAAGCAAGCCAGGACCGAATAGGCGCAACGCTCTGGCAGCAACCACAAAAATACATTGAACATTCTGCTGTGCTCTATGCTGATCGTATAACAACCCCGCTCCTCCTGCTTACTGGAGAAGGAGACTGGAACGTGCCGGCGGACAATGAGCGTGAGATGTACTATGCTCTCCGACGACTCGGAAAGGAATGCGTCTGGGTGCACTATATGAACGGCGGGCACGGCGCCGGCTCAGCAAGCACAAATGAGGACTTTAAAGACTATTGGAACCGTATTATCAGCTGGTACACCGACCACTTCGCAAAGGTTGATGAACAACGGGAAAAAGAGAAGAAATAAGTCAAAAACAAAACTTTTGTATTTTTATAAAGAACCACTAATACAAAAAATAAACCACAGAGACAAAAAACAGATTGGAGTGTCTCTGCGGTTAAAAAACAAAAAATACAAATGTTCTGAGAGTAAGGAGTATAGTACAGGTGACAGTTGCTCTTTGTGGTTAATCAATAAGCGAAAAAATATAAGAGTTCAGGAGTTTAATAAAATCGGTGAGTGTGCTATGAATAAATCCAGGAGAGAATTTTTACAGAAATCGTTTGGAAGTGCGGTGTTTCTCACGATGGGAGGAACGGCACTTGTTAAAGAACTGTGGGAGCAAGAAAAACTCCTTCCTATAAAAGGGGCAGGAGTTGAGGAAGGCATTGTTCAACTTATCTTTAATGAGAATCCTCTTGGTCCCTCGCCAAGAGCTATGAAAGCGGTTGCGCAGGGATTATATGCGAGTAATCGCTATTTTGGACCAGAATTGGTTGAAAAATCAATTGCGGAATATCATAATATAGACGAAAGCCTTGTTACCAAAGGAGAAGGAGCAACAGAGTTTCTTTATAATGTACCGATGGCATTCCTCTCAAAGAATGACAATATGATTATGGCTGATCCCACATTTTCAACAGCAGGCATTATCGCTGAGACTATCGGGGCAGAAGTGAAAAGAATACCACTGACATCCACTTATGAGCATAATCTGGACGCATTCGTTTCCGCAATAAACGGAAAAACAAAACTGATTCTTATCTGCAATCCGAATAATCCGACCGGGACAATAACCCCCGCTCAAAAAATTAAGATGTTCCTGGATACTATTCCAGAACGTATCGTTGTAATGATTGATGAAGCGTATTTTCATTTTGCCGAACATCCGGAATATGAATCGTTTATTAGATATCCGTTAGACGGAAGGAACGTCGTTGTCGTGAGAACGTTCTCGAAAATCTATGGACTTGCTGGCCTTAGAATTGGATATGCGATTGCAAATGAAATGATTACGGAGAGGATTCGAGCCCTTAATTTACGGGGACTTACGAATCTCGTTGCGCATTATGCAGTCCCTGCCGCTTTGCAGGATAGTGAATTTGTTGAGAAAACCAAAAAAATAACGAACGAGGGGAAAAACTACTTTTATAAAGAATTTTCAGCACTCGGTTATAAAGTACCAAAAAGCGAAGCCAACCATATATTTGTTGATCTCGGCATTCAGACTGATCCGATTGTTGATGCATTGAGCTTGAAGAAAATCTATATTCGGGCAGGAAGCGTCTGGGGAAAGCCGACACATATCCGAATCTCTATCGGAACAATGGAAGAAAATAAAGCTTTAATGAAAGAACTCAAGGCGTTGTTATAACCGCATCTGTAGTACAACGTTAGAGGTTTCAAACGAATCTTTATATCAAATTCCTGTTGATATGCTACGAATATATTGTATGAATAAATTTCTTTTCAAAGAGAATATGGGTTTTTCTCCGTTCCAAATTCAATTTGGGACGCAGGGAAAGAATTTAAAAATATTTACAATAAACTGATGGAACATTAAAAGAATTGCCTCATTTTTATTTGTTTATTTTTTGGATAAAAATGATTACCTTTACAAAAAAGTAGGGAAAAAAGATTACTGATAGCTCCCTTGAATTATGAGATTTGCTTATTGCAGTCGGTAATCCAGAAGAAAAAGATGTAATGATAAATGTAATAACAAATTTATTGAAACAACGATAAATAAATTATATCTTATCATTGTTCACGAAATAACAAGAATTTATCTTAATGGAGGAGTAAATGAGAACTATTCGTTATGCCAGATTATTACTGTGCTTCGTTATGTGCTTCGTTGCTCTTTTTCTTTTTTTCTGTGCGAAGCAGAAAGAGCTTACAAAGCCGGCTGATCAGCCCACCGTGATACCGGCTACACCGGTGAGACCGGTTACACCGCCTCCCGTAGTACAACCGGTACAGCCAGTAAAAAAATCTGCAGAACAGATTCATCAAGAGGCGATAACCCTTGACACGCATGTTGATATAGGTTCTAATATGGATTCGCCGAGAAGCGATCCAGGGAGTGATTCCTGCCGTAATAAGTGCACCTTGCCGAAGATGGAAAAAGGCGGATTAGACGGCGTTTTTATGGCGGTATATACCACGCAGGGGCGGCTTGACAGCGCAGGATTTGAAAATGCCTATAATCAAGCGATGGCAAAGTTCAATGCAGTTCACAAATTGACAGAACAAATGCATCCTGAACGGTGTACTTTAGCGCTGACGCCGGATGATGTCCGCCGGATTGAAAAAACTGGCAAGCGGGCAATTATCATCGGCGTTGAGAACGGATACCCGCTTAAAATGGATATTACGAATGTAAAAAAGTTCTACGACCTTGGTGCACAGTATATCACCTTGTGCCACAGCGGAGATAATCAAATCTGCACGTCATCAGGCTCACGAGTGCCGGATTCGTTAAGAACGGGTATCACTGATTTTGGAAAACAGGTCGTCGCAGAAATGAACCGGCTGGGTATTATGGTTGATGTCTCGCATATCTCCAAACAATCGTTCTGGGATGCCATAAAATATTCCAAGGCGCCGATTATCGCCTCGCATTCTGGCTGTATGGGCATTCAGGTAAGCGACAGAAATCTCGACGATGACCAATTAAGGGCACTTGCCCAGAACGGCGGGGTGATTCAAATTGTTGCATTGGCGGGCTACTTGCATAGTAATGAAACTCCGGAACACCAGAAGGCGATTCAGGACCTCCAGAAGAATTTAAACTTCCGGCCGTTGAGTCGAACTGAAGTAACTGCTTTATCTCAAGAGGATCAAACAAAATACAATGCCCAATTTGCAGAATATCGAACAAAGCAGGCATCAATAGATTCATTATATCCGCGGTACGTCGTCAGTTTGAAGGATTATGTTGACCATATAGACTATGCAGTAAAGATTGCCGGCATTGACCACGTGGGCGTCGGCACGGATTTTGACGGCGGCGGCGGGATTCCAGGATTCAATGACCATTCAGACTGTTTAAATGTAACAAAGGAGCTTGTCAATCGGGGATATTCTGAACAGGATATCAAAAAAATCTGGGGTGAAAATCTCCTCCGTGTCTGGAGCGAGGTAGAAAACGTTGCAAAACAATTGCAAAAGTGATAAAATTTTATATCCATTTGTTAAATTTTTTTACATTATTGTAATGTATGGATAGTTATGGTATGTTGTGAAATGGAGGGGTGAACGGCCGTTTGCCCCTCCTATCGGTGGCATACTCAAAAGACTCGAGACCTGTTTGTGGAAAAAATGCATTCAAAGTAAGCATAAAAAGTATTTTTGTACAGGGTGAGTTATTTTGAAATCATAGAGGGGGGGCTGGTATGACAATAAAACGCCTCATAGTACTAATACTCGCCCTAACCGTATGTGCGGTTGTTTCATATCAAAAGATCGTTGTTCAGAAAGATACTTTGAAAACTGTTAAGCTCAAACAGGATATAGCGAAAACAAAACAGGACAGCACGAAAAAAGACAGCACGGCGAAAAAAACAACGGTCATCAAGTGAATGCCGTAAAGTGAAATGCGCAGACTGCGCATAGGAAAAGATAATAAAAAATCTGTTGTATGATGGGAGAGGCACGTTCCAACGCGCCCCTCCTTTTTCATATTTTTACAACAATTCTTAAACGTGCGTTTCCACACTGCCGATACTCAAATAGAATCTAAACATAACGTTGCAGGGAAGCACTCACGGCATGGAGGCTGGTAGAACTATTGAAAACAAGATTGTAGCGGCGATATGCGGCAAGCAATTTCTCATAGTATTTTATTCGTCATTATTGGAGGATTATGTTTTTTTATATCGTCCTGTATGAATGAGAAACCATTTCCGCTCCCTACCTACGTTAATGAAATTATTAACAACTCTCCTCCGTCTATCCCGAATAATCCCACACCTTTTGACAGAGCGGATAATGTTGTCCGCACGGTTATATTGCACTGGCAATCAACCGACCCCGATAGTCAAAAACTCTATTTTGATGTTTATTTTAATATAGATAGTGTTTTTGATTTTCAGAATATTATCGCTGAAGATTATGAGCAAAAATTGTTTGAATTGCCATCTCAACTGTTAGCAAATACGACCTATTACTGGAAGGTGGATGTTCATGATGAATCAGGCAACTGGCAGTTTGGTCCTCTCTGGCGGTTTAAAACCGGAACGGAGGTAAACAATGCACCCGTTATTACGATACTTTCTCCGGTGAATAATGCACAATTCAATAAAAATGACTCAATAGTATTCAAAGGCAGAGCAACCGATATTGAAGATGGAGTGTTAAGCGGTTCTGCGTTGCAGTGGTCATCCAATATAAACGGTGTCATCGGTTCTGATTCAGTTGTTGCGACCTCATCGCTCAGTGCCGGATTCCATCTCATAACGTTAAAAGCGGCGGATTCGCAGGGCAAATCGGCAAGTGCTTCTATTATCGTGAAAGTAATTGATGCCGCGGTACAGAATAATACGCCGTCCGCAGCGATTCTTGCACCACAGAATGGGGCTTCGTTTGGTGAAGACCGGGCAGTTACCTTCCGCGGCATCGGCTTGGATATCGAGGATGGTATTTTACACGGGTCAGCTATTAACTGGGCATCTTCTCTTAATGGAGCGATGGGAATTGATACACTGTTAGTCATATCCCATCTTTCAAAAGGTTCACATACAATTACGATGCGGGCGACCGACACCGGCGGCAAATTCGCCGAAAAACAGATCCAAATTACGATAACCCAGGTTTATAACAATCCGCCAATGGTGGCTATTCTTTCGCCGACACATCTCACTCCGTATGCAGTGGATTCCGTTATCTTGTTTTCTGCCTCTGCGTCAGATATTGAGGACGGACCGTTAACCGATACATCAGTTACCTGGTCATCGAACCGTGATGGTACCATTGGCACGGGGACACAATTCACCCGCAGCGGCTTATCCATCGGCGTGCATAATATCACCGTTCGTGCACAGGACTCTCAAGGTGCGGCGAACACTGATCTGGTAACAATAACGATTACTCCGCTCGGTGCGGCAAACAACGCTCCGGTCGTAACAATCGTCCAGCCGGCAGATAATGCAATTCTTACCCAGGGAAGCGCTATTGCGTTTCAGGGAACTGTTACCGATCAGGAAGACGGCACTATCCGCAGTACATACTGGCAATGGTCATCCGACCGGGATGGATATTTAGGTTCCGGAACCTCTTTAACAAAAACGAATCTCTCTTCTGGAAAGCATATAATCACGTTGAAAGCGGTTGACAGCGGAAGAAAAGAAGGCTCTCACAGTATCACCATCTTCATCGGGAGAGCGAATAATACCGCTCCTTCTGCACGGTTTATTGTTCAACAAGCCTTCCCGCCGGCAAATCCCTCAACGGTAAACATTACGCTTGACGCATCAAACATCTATGACGCTGAAGATGTTTTATCTGCTATTGAAGTTCGATGGGACTATGACAATGACGGCATATATGATACTCCATTCACGTACACGAAAACAGCATCGTATTCCTACACACGCGGAGCCGCACCACATTACGTAAAACTGCTTACCCGCGACCCGGGGGGTTTAACCAGCCAGGAAGCGCTCATCGTCCCTGAATATATCTATATTCCTGCGGGAAATTTTTATATGGGCTCTGGAACAGGCAATCCAGCGGATGAACAGCCCCGCCAAACAGTTTCTGTCAGTGCGTTTTATATTGACCGCTTTGAAGTAACCAATTCACAGTATGCCGCTTTCCTTACGGATAATGAGAATACTGCCTATTATTCAAATCAAATGGCAATAGATAAACTGCCGGATAATTCATATATCGCAAAGGCGGGATTTGAGAACTATCCGATACGGTATGTTGACTGGAGTGCGGCGAATGCCTATGCCCAGTGGAATAATAAGCGTCTGCCGACTGAGACGGAATGGGAGAAAACTGCCCGCGGCGGATTGTATTTAGATGAAGCCAATGCCATATCAAATCCAAATCCAACTCGTGTATATTCCTGGGCAAACGAGATATTATCACTTCAATATGCAAATTATTTGATTGTTGGTAGACCGTTTGACGGTATTGCACCGGTTGGTACTTATAATGGTCAGCTTATAAACAGTGTGCAGACAATTTCAAATGCATCCCCGTATGGAGTGTTTGATTTGTTAGGAAATGCGGCAGAATGGGTTTCCGATTGGTATCAGGCTGATTATTACAGTGTTTCTCCGTCATTAAATCCTACCGGTCCCGAAACTGGACAGTATAAAGTATATAAAGGCGGTTCATTTGACAACACTGCATCCGAAATATACATTAGCAAACGATTCTCAGCCCTTCCGACCGCCCGCCCATACAACGTCGGCTTCAGAACCGTCCGCACTCCTTAAACGTAGAATTCTCTTAATTACAAAAAACCCGGAGATATAATGAGTTTTATGTATTTTAACGAAACTCCTGTATCTTTTCCTCTCTGCGGTTAAATATTTTTTACCGCAAGTGTACGAGTCGAAAAAATTTTTTAAAGAAAAACAAAAATATTTCGTGATTTTTACAAAAATATTTCGTAGATTATTAAAATATTTGTTTTAGTAAAGAGAAAATTTACGGGAACTTTTATTAAAAAAAATTAGTTTTATATATCGAATAGGAAGGAGGGGCGGTTTATGACGTCTTTAACAAAACTAAGAAAATTGCGGAAGCTGAATGAGATTACGCTTGATGAGGTTGCCCTGGATACCGGCTTATCAATCGGGTACATAAATCGGATTGAGCGGGGTTACATAACCGAGATCAAAAATGAAGCGAAGCGCAAGCGCTTGGAAAACTATATTAAAGAGTTAGAGCGAAAGACAAAGAAAGAGATATCTTTGACTTAACTGAAAACAGTTCTCATTCGCGGTACAGCAATTTGTGAAAAGGACGGTCCTTTTAAAGCCAAAGGCCGTCTTTTTATTTTTACCTGCCAAGATTATATTGACAACCTTATACGAAATGAGTATATTTTTAGATTATTATTAAGGCAATTGCTCACGGTGAGAATATGAACCAGGGCAATACAGTATAGTTACCTTGTTTTACCGTTGGGATACGATGTTTTCCATTTTGTACAGTGCCGGTGTTCAGGGAATAGATGCTTATCTTGTAACGGTAGAATCCCATTTAGAGGGTGGACTGCCGGCGTTTGCGACGGTAGGTCTGCCAGAGGGAGCCGTTCGGGAAAGCAAGGAGCGGGTGCTTGCCGCAATTAAAAACTCAGGCTATGCATTTCCGGGACGGCGGATAACCGTTAATTTAGCGCCGGCTGATATACGGAAAGAAGGAACGGCGTTTGATTTGCCGATGGCTGTCGGGCTGTTAACTGCTATCGGGGTTGTCCGTTCGACGGAATTCAAAAAATATGTTATAATTGGTGAATTAGCGCTCGATGGAACGGTTCGTCCCATAAAAGGGGCACTTTCAATTGCGGGTCTTGGCAAGCAAAATGGAATTGAAGGTGTTATTCTCCCGGCGGAAAATGCTAAAGAAGCCGCAATGGCACAAGGGCTGGACGTTTACCCGATGACAAGTCTCCGCCAGATTGTGCAGTTCTTAAACAGGGAAATAACCTGCGTACCGTATATCATTGACATTTCCACCGTTTTTTCAACGACTATTGAGTATGATATTGATTTTCTCGACGTAAAAGGGCAGGAACACGCAAAGCGGGCAATTGAGATTGCGGCGGCTGGCGGGCACAATATTATAATGGTTGGTCCTCCCGGCTCCGGGAAAACAATGTTAGCCCGGCGGTTAGCCACCATCCTACCGGAAATGACGTTAGAGGAGGCACTATCAACAACCAGAGTCCACTCAGTTGCCGGATTATTAGGGTCACATCAGGCACTGGTCGTCTATCGTCCGTTTCGGTCGCCCCATCATTCAATTTCTGATGCCGGTTTAATCGGGGGCGGGCATATTCCCAAGCCGGGCGAGGTAAGTTTAGCCCATAACGGCGTCTTGTTTCTCGATGAGCTTGCGGAATTTAAACGGAATGTTTTGGAACTCCTGCGCCAGCCGATGGAAGACGGCTTGGTAACAATTGCCCGTGCGGCAGTATCGCTGACCTTTCCGGCGCGCTTTATGTTAGTGTCGGCGATGAATCCCTGTCCATGCGGATACGCAACCGACCCAAACAAAACCTGTAATTGTTCACCGACACAGATTCAAAAATATATGATGCGGATTTCAGGACCATTATTAGATCGGATTGATATTCACATTGAAGTCCCGGCGGTCAATTATAAGGATTTAATCGCTCCGTCGAACGGAGAAGCATCCGCAGAAATCCGAAAACGGGTTAAAAGTGCACGGGAACGCCAGCTTGAGCGGTTTAAGAACAGGAAAAAAGTTTTCACGAACGCCGCAATGAGCACAAAAGATATTAAGAAGCACTGCGTCATTGACTATCACGGGCAGGAATTGTTAAAAACTGCAATCACACGGTTGGGGCTGTCCGCACGGGCGTATGACCGCATCCTGAAAGTATCGCGGACGATTGCCGACATTGAAGGTTCCGAAAAAATACTTCCAGAATTTATATCAGAAGCGATTCAATACCGCAGTCTGGACAGAAACTACTGGCAGTAAACGGTTGTTTCTCGTAAACAGATGAAAAGAAATCTGATGAAAAGAACTTCAAATATTCAGCCGACATATACGAAATTCAGTATTCATAAACAAAAAAGTGATTTTGCTTACTGGCAGAGCCAGCCCTATTATGTTCGACTCGAAACATTGGAACAAATAAGACAAGAATATCACAAATGGAGATACGGTGCTGAACCAAGATTTCAAAGAGTTTATACAATCGTTAAACGATAACAATGTCATGTATCTGGTGATTGGGGCATATGCAGTTGCATTTTATGGTTATCCCCGGTACACGAAAGATATCGATATCTGGATTGATATGAATGCTACCAATGCGTCGAATATAGTTAAAGCATTAGTTCAATTTGGTTTTGAATCATTGGGATTGGTGGCTTCGGACTTTCTTGTTCCTGAACAAATTATTCAACTTGGCGTGCCGCCTAACCGAATAGACCTTATAACAACGCCGTCGGGCGTGGATTTCAACACCTGTTATGCGTCGCGCGTTCAAGTGGAAATAAACGATGTTATTGTTAATTTCATTGATTTGGAGAACCTCAAGAAGAACAAGCAGGCATCAGGAAGATTACAGGATTTAGCAGACCTGCAGAATCTTGAATAGATTAATATTTTGTGAGCATAATGCTAATTTCTTGATAAATTGAGTATAATTATATATAATTGAGACCTTTGAAAAAATCCATTAAATCGAAGACTATCCGCCTCTTTTTAAAGGGGCGGACGCCCATTTAGTATGGGCGAATAGCCTGCGTTAACTCAAAGATTTCATAATTCTTTATAGACAGTGCAATGTCCTCCAAACAATTTTATTATAAGATAAAAGTCATTCAGTACATATTCATCTAAAAGATAGATAAAAAAACGCCGGCAAATATATGAACTATGATATCAAATTCAAGCCGAAAGCAGTAAAAGACATCGGAAGTCTGCCATCGCACATCCAAGGACGAATCATTGCACGAATTGAGGAAATGAGCAGTGATTTGAAGGGTGATATAAAACAGCTCACGAATTTCACCCCTGAATATAGATTGCGTGTTGGAGAATACAGGATTTTATTTGAAATTGAAGAAAAAACGATTATAATCTATCGGATTCGGCATCGGCGTGAAGCGTACCGATGAATGGAGGGTAATACTGTGGTTATTTTGAATCCCCAAATCATTAAAAAGAACGGAAAGAAGGAATACGCCGTTCTATCCTATGAGGAATTCCTGAAGGTTCAAGAAGAACTCGAGGACTATGAGGATATTAAATGCCTTAGAGAAGCAAAAGAAGCGGAAAAGGATGCACCGACTATCGGAATGGCTGAACTTAAAAAGAAGATTGGAAGACGAACAAACCGCTCCAGTTGACGTCTGACAAACGGCGCCGATGAGATTTATCGTTATGCGGTCATTCTGAGGCTAATCCGTCCTGCAAAGTGGGAGCGGAAAGGGATAAACCGGGAATAATAATACTGTATTTGAGCTTAAATGTAAAGGCAATTATTCCATATTTTTTCTGTTATCTGACTTTTTCAGCAGAATCAACATAATAGCAAATCTTTAGTTTTTTTATCAACACAGACATTCCTGTCTGTGTTAAATGGGTTGTATGGCGGGTCAATGACCCGCAAACAATTAAGGTGTAAATGGAAAGGTGGGTCATTGACCCACCCTATATCCGAAAGGAGAAAGGGGCTATGAAGAAACTTAATTTCCACCAGAGGCGGATTTGTTTTCAAAGCGTGTGCGCGGCTTGTATTTTTCTGTTTTTTGCCGCATCCTCTTATTCCCAGAATCCTGAGTGGATAAACTACACGAACGGTAATTATATTAATGCTTTAGCAGAAGAGGGAAATTACATCTGGGCGGGGACATCCGGAGGGCTTGTCAAGATTGATAAAACCTCAGGCGCTTCATTTTTTTACAACAAAGCCAATTCGGGGATGCCTTCTAACTCTGTCTATTCAATAGCCATAGACGGGAGCGGAAATAAGTGGATCGGGACAGACAGCGGATTATTGCGGTTTGACGGGACAAACTGGACCATCTACAACACCACAAATTCAGGACTACTTAATAACAATGTCAGCTCAATCGCCATAGACGTCAGCGGGAATAAGTGGATCGGGACAAGCGGCGGATTTACGCGGTTTGACGGAACGAACTGGACTATCTACAACAAGTCAAATTCGGGGCTTCCTTCTAACTCTGTCCATTCAATAGCGATAGACAAAAGCGGGAATATGTGGATCGGGACAGCCGACGGTGGAGTGGCGCGGTTTGATGGGACAAACTGGACAACCTACAAAAAATCAAAATATTTATTTATTTCAATTTCAGGACTTCCTGATAACCGGGTCAACTCAATCGCCATAGACGAGAGCGGGAATAAGTGGATTGGGACAGGGGGCGGAGTGGCACGGTTTGACGGGACAAAATGGAAAACGTATAAAACATCAAATTCTGGGCTGCCTCATAACACTGTCAGGTCAATAGCCATAGACGGCAGCGGGAATAAGTGGATAGGGACAGATGATGGATTGGCACGGTTTGACGGGACAAACTGGACTACCTACAACACCTCAAATTTGGGGCTTCCTTATAAATATGTCCGCTCAATCGCCATAGACGTCAGCGGGAATACGTGGATCGGGACAAGCGGCGGATTGGCGCGGTTTGATGGGACTAACTGGACAGCCTGCAGAACCTCAAATTCGCAGTTGCCTGATAACTTTATCTGGTCAATAGCCATAGACGTCAGCGGGAATAAGTGGATCGGGACTTGGATCGACGGATTGGCGCTGTTTGACGGGACAAACTGGACAACCTACAACACCTCAAATTCGGGGTTGACTCATAACGATGTCTATTCAATAGCTATAGACGGAAGCGAGAATAAGTGGATCGGGACAGAAGAAGGATTGGCGCGGTTTGACGGGACGAACTGGACAAATTACAAAACCTCAAATTCAGGTCTACCTCATAACAATGTCAGGTCAATAGCCATAGACGGCTCTGGAAATAAATGGATCGGGACAGAAGGAGGATTGGCGCGGTTTGATGGGACGAACTGGACAAATTACAAAACCTCAAATTCAGGTTTGCCTCATAACTATGTCAGATCAATAGCCATAGACGGCTCTGGGAATAAGTGGATCGGGACAGAAGGGGGAGGATTGGCGCGGTTTGACGGGACGAACTGGACCATCTACAACACCAAAAATTCGGGGCTGCCTTCTAACGCTGTCTATTCAATAGCCATAGACGGAAGTGGGAATAAGTGGATCGGGACTATTGGCGGCGGATTGGTGCGGTTTGACGGGATAAACTGGATAACCTACACCACCTATAATTCGGGGCTGCCTAATAGCTCTGTCTGGTCAATAGCCATAGACGGCTTTGGGAATAAGTGGATCGGGACTTATGGCGGCGGATTGGCGCGGTTTGACGGGACAAACTGGACAACGTACACCACCACAAATTCAAGGCTGCCTTATAATTTTGTCCATTCAATAGTCATAGACGGCTTTGGGAATACGTGGATAGGGACTTTGGGCGGATTGGCGGTCTATAAAGAAGGCGGCGTCATTATAAAGAATTAAAGCTCCGGGATTCCACATAAATTTGCATCAGGGCAGAATTATCCGAACCCGTTCAATCCGGTAACGGTGATAAAGTTTGAGATTCCAAAAGCGTCAGAGGAAAAAATTACTATTTATAATATACTCGGGGAAAGGATTAAGACGCTTGTTTCGGGCTATTTTCCGGCCGGAAGTTCAAGCGTTCGGTGGAACGGCGCAAATGAAGCCGGGATTCGGGTCTGTTCTGGTATATATGTGTATCAGATGACTGCCGGGAATACTGTTATAACCCGCAGGATGATATTGATAAAATGACATCCGCCCGTACGGGAATAAAATTAAATTTTATAGGGGTCCCGAACCTTCGGGATGTCTACCCAAAATAAAAAGGGCGAACGCATAGGTTCGCCCCTACAGATGAAAAAACGGGCGTGATAAATCACGACCTTATAAGGTGTTTAAAATTGTAGGGCGGATCAATGATCCGCCAACAATTAGGGTGTAAATGAAAAAGTGGGTCATTGACCCACCCTACATCTATCCGATTGAATGCGGGAAATCTGCTAAGCGGGATTTATTTTTTCCACATAAAGACGGCAGGATTTGCTAAAATAAAAATACTTGTCTTGATTAAATAATTAAACTTTTGTATTTTCTATTTATATTTTATCGCAGATACGCAGAGTACGCAAAGAAAGTATTATAAAAACCTTTTGAAAACCACTGCATTCTCGGCGTCTTTACGGTTTAAGGTATAAAAATCATAGAAGTTTTATAATTGAGTTGTTGAATGGCAGAAACCCTTATAAAAAGTACCGTCCGTTCCTTTAAAAAAGGTGAGATTATCTTCAGGGAAGGCGATATTGGCGAGGAGATGTTCATTATCAGATCCGGGCGAGTTGAAGTAGTTAAAAAAATACAGGATGAAGAGCTGGTGCTTGCGACGTTAGAGGCAAATTCATTCTTCGGGGAGATGGCGCTCTTCGGCGATAAGCGGCGCACTGCTACAATTCGGGCAGTTGAGAATTCAGAGATGATTACAATTACTAAAAATGTCCTTGCTATGCAGCTTGCGAAAGCGCCCGATTGGTTTGTTGCCATTATGCGAACCCTCGTGCTCAGATTAAAAGAAACCAATAAACTGGTTAAATCGCGGTATTACATCAATTTAGAATACAGTCTGCTGAAGATGTTATTATGGACTATTACTTCCCAGGGGAAGCGTGATCAAGGAGGTTTGCTGGCACCATTAGGTACTGTTCTTAAAGAGGTTCAGAGTACGTTAGGTGTTTCAAAAGAGGAATTAATGAATAAGCTGAAAGAGTTTGTATTTATTAAGCTTATCAAGTTTTCGGAGGAACGGAACGATATTATTATTCCGGATGTTGAGAGAGTTAAGGAGTTTTTACTGTTTATTCAGGGGAAAAAAGACAAAAAGACCCGCGTTTCGCACGATTTTGAGAAATTACAGCAGGACGCGGTTAAAATGCAATATTTTGAGCGTATTTATCGCCTGTTAGCACGGAGAAAAGGAGAAGATGCCCCTGTTGTTTGATTGGAAATATCTTATAGCATTATCCGTTGCGGTACTAACCAGCATTGTGCTTATTGTCCAGATACGGCGTCTCTGGCAGATGCGGTATATTTTACGGCGTTACCTGCAGGAGCTGAAAACCTTGAACGCCAATTTAGAAAGGATCATTCACTTTGTTAATGATAAATCGAACCGACCGGCGAAGACTCCCGATACCGTGTGTCAGAATTGCTATTTCCGAATGACGTATGTTACCGCAGAATCACCGGGCGAGTTCGTGTACCGGTGTAGATTAGACCAGCGGATTATCACACTCTCCGACACCTGCAAACGCTTCCAGCGAGATTTCCAGAATACACGGATTTAGACCAATAAACGATTATGATGACAAACATTGCTGTGAACCGCTGAACAACACTCCCAGGATGATAAATTGGAGCGACAGGAATACAATTGTGTAGTGAACATAATGACCATTAACACAGAGAACAATGCAATCTATTTATTTCATTGGTAGTAACACAACGTTGTATTCGATAAAATCAACAGAAAAGACAATGTTTCTATTTGCTAAAAGAGAAAAAATAAACCTGCTTTTAGGCGCATCGCAATTTCTAAATTCAATTGATAAAAAAGTAGGGGGTAAAATTTATGGCGCTTGATTTAAACAGCTTAAAAAAGTCGGTTGATTTGTTGGAACGAACTATCAAAGTTGCCTGTTCAAGTGAAAAGATGGCAATGCTGGATAATGACCAGAGAAATGCCATACGCGCCGGGGTCATCCAGAATTTTGAATTTACTTACGAGCTTTGCTGGAGATTTATGAAACGATGGCTTGAAAATAACTATGAAAACAGTTATATAGACGGAGTAACAAGGAAAGAATTATTTAGAATTGCATCGGAACATCATTTAATTAGTGATGTTAAACAATGGATGGGATATTATGAAGCACGTAATGAAACCTCGCATACATATAATGATGCTGTAGCGGATCAAGTGTTTGAAACAGCTAAAAGATTTTTGCAGGATGCAAAAGACTTATTGAAGACATTGGAAGAAAAAAATGATTGACATTGACGAAGCTGATAGTACCACCATTAAATATATTCTTGAAAAATATGTTCCAGAATGCGAAGTGCGGGTCTTTGGTTCAAGAGTAACCGGAACGGCAAAACCTTATTCTGACATTGATATAGCAATAGTGGGAAAGAAAAAAATCAGATTAGAGATAAAAGCACAATTAAAATATGCGTTTGAAGAATCCGATCTACCTTTTAGAGTTGATGTCTTGGACTGGTACACGATTTCAGACAATTTTAAAAGAATAATTGAGGAGCACTACACAGTTATACAAAAATTCGTAGGGGCGAGGTCCTCTCGCCCAAAAACATAACGGGCGGGGAAACCCCGCCCCTACGTGATGGATGAAACGGGCGTGATCCGCCATAAAGACGGCGGACGCCCCTACGGGATGTAAATAAATAATTGTAGGGGCAGACCTGTTTACCTGTCGTTCTTTTGGCGGGCGTGTCTGCCCAAAATAAAACGGGATATAGGAAAAAGGGCGAATATCCGCCATCCGCCACAAAGACGGCGGAACGGCGGATTCGCCCCTACGGATGAATAAAATGGGCGTGATAAATCACGCCCCTACTATTCATATTTTTACAGATAACCAAATTACATTTCCCTTTAATGACTTCCAGACTGCTTGATATTTCGGCGATACGGACGGTGGTGAAATCTTGTGTATTCGGGCAAAATATTGTCTACCGTCATACTGTCAGTTCGACAAATACGCTTGCGAAGGAGTTAGCACTTGCCGGTGCTGAACTTCCGTTTGCGGTTATCGCAGAAGAGCAGACCGCCGGTAAAGGCAGGCTCAAACGCTCGTGGTTTTCTCCGTTCGGAAAAGGTATCTGGCTGACGATTGTATTCCCGCCGGCAGAAGAGAAAACAGTTGCCGGACATTATAATTTTTTGTTTTCATTGGCGATTGCAAAAGCGATTATCGCAGTTACCGCCATTTCCCCGTCATTTAAATGGCCGAATGATATTCAGATCAACGAAAGAAAAGTATGCGGCATTCTCATCGAATCCTGTATCCGGTCAGTCAGAGACGAGTCCGCCTTAGGCAGAGGTGATGACCAGCGGCTCTTTATCTCCGGTGCCGGCATTAATGTCAATATTGCTTCATCCGAGTTCCCTGAAGACATCAGACATTCCGCAACATCGCTCATTGCAGAAACCGGGAAACTGGTCAACCGCACGGAATTGTTCATTGAAATCATTAAAACGGTTGATTTATTATACGCTGTATGGAAGGAGCGGGGCATCGAGCCAATTTATAATGAATGGATTCACTCCTGCACAACCATCGGGAGAGAGGTTTCTGTCCATACTGAGCAATTATCACTGACAGGTACAGCGGAAAGAGCACAGGATGATGGTTCGCTCATTGTCCGTGATTCTGCCGGAGAAATGCACCGCTTGTATGCCGGGGATGTGGAATATTGTGTAATCCGCCCAGGTGAATGAAACTGAAAAGTACGATTTTTTATTCACCTATTGTAAACAGCCTGCAACACTTTTAGCTTGCATTTTTTAAAAAACCAGTCTATTTTATGCCCATTGGGTTTGAATTCCTGAATCGTATACATTTTTTAGAAGAGCGGAAATGGAACAAAAATCATCACTAAAAGTTATTGCTGTAATGCCGGCGTATAATGCAGAGGAAACATTAGAGAAGACGTACCGTGACATACCGACGGGCGCAGTAGATGAGGTAATTCTGGTTGATGACGCAAGCAAAGACAACACGGTAGAGATTGCCCGCCGGTTAGGATTGACCGTTATTGTCCACGAGCAGAACAAGGGGTACGGCGGCAATCAAAAAACCTGCTATAAACAAGCATTAGAGCGCGGTGCCGATGTTATTGTGATGGTGCACCCGGATTATCAGTACGACAGCCGGCTTGTCTTGTACTTAATTCAGCCAGTGAAGGATGATTTATATGACGTTATGCTTGGGACACGGATTCGCACGCGCAGAGAGGCGTTAGCCGGCGGGATGCCGCTGTATAAATATCTCGCCAACAGATTTCTAACGCTGGTTGAGAATGTTGTATTAGGACAGAATTTGTCAGAGTTTCATACTGGTTACCGGGTGTTTTCCCGGCGTGTCCTGGAGACAATCCCGTATGAATTGAATTCGAATGATTTCGTGTTTGATTCGCAGATGCTGGTGCAGGCGGCGGCGATGAATTTTCGCATCGGGGAGTTTCCCGTCCCGGTGCGGTATTTTGAGGGAGCATCTTCTATTAACTTCCGCCGCAGTATGAAATACGGGTTCGGTACCCTTTTCGCAGTATGCCACTACATAATGCAAAAGTGGCATATTAAAAAATATGAATATCTTACTCCCAAGAGCAATGTACAGTACCGTTAAGAACAAAAATAATACATTAACATCAGTTTCATCATTTTTTTTGCATCCCCGCGTGCAGATTGCCGCGATTGTACTATTCGGTATATTTCTTATTTTTACAAAGCTTGACAAAGGGGAGCTTGCCGGGCTTGATGACGGCTACTATGCACAGAAAGCCAAAGAGATACTGACAACCGGCGATTGGATGACAATGCATTTTGCAGGAGTCCCCCGGTACGATAATCCCCCGTTTTTTCTTTGGCTCCAGGCAATTACATTTAAAGTCTTCGGGGCGAATGAATACACCGCACGCTTCTGGTCGGCATTTTTCGGGATCGGGACTATTATACTCATATACCTGCTTGGAAAGATGTGGTACAGCCACCGGGTTGGAACGTACTCGGCAATTGTAATGCTGACAACGCAGGTGTTTTTAAAATACGCCCGGCGCGGGATGATGGACGTTACTCTTACCTTTTTGGTTACGCTTGCACTCTATTGTTTCTGGAAGAGTTTTGAAAACAAACGGTATACAATTGGTTTCGCCATCAGCACTGCCGCAGGGATTCTCACGAAGAGTATACTGGGTTTGTTCCCGATACTTATAGCAGGGGCATATCTGTTTGTATCCCGCCAGTGGCGGCGGTTGTACTCAATACAATTTCTGGCTGGCAGTGCAATTGCAATTGCTCTTGCTTCAGGCTGGTTTATCTATGAGATTGTCGTCAATGGGAGTATATTTCTCGAACAACATTTCGGATGGCTTATAGTCGCACGTTCATTAACGACGAGTCCTGAAAAACAGCACTGGTATTCATATTTCTGGTATATCGAAAAATTATTCGAGCATTATCTGCCGTGGGTGTTTTTCGCCGTATATGGTGTGTATCTCCTCGTGCGCCGGAATATAAAACAGATACAGTATCCCGATATTTTACTGATATGCTGGATTGTGGCTGTCATTGCTATGATGAGTGTTGCAAATGAACGGAAAGTCTGGTATATACTGTCAGCCTTCCCGGCGCTTGCTTTGACGTGCAGTATTGTTATTGACGGGATTTTGTCAACTGATTGGCGGCGCATTCGATTCTATCAAGCGGCATTCGGATTTTTATTGCTGGTTTCCAGTATAATGACTGCCACACCGGTACGGCTTGATACCAACCGAAATCCCGATTTAAAAGCAATCGCTCTTTTTATCCGGAACAACCCGCCGGGAGTTAAAGAAATAACGAATTATCGCATTACAGCCCACTGGTTGCATCGCACCCCCCTTATGTTTTACAGTGATGTGGATTTGGGTTCCCCGTTTCAAACAGTTGCATTACTGAAAGAAAAACTCGCACCCGATGTGTATACACCGCTTCTGACGTTTAAAGAATTTTTTAGTGACATAGAAAATGACTCTGGGCTTGAAGTGCACCCGATTATGAAGAGCGGGTCATTAATATATTGTACGGTTAGAAAAAAATAATACGGTATGATACGAAGTGTTCAAATTTGTTGGTACATCAATATGTTCTTTTCAATCATGTTATGTACCATTTTTGAATGGCATACTGTACAAGCTCAACCGATAGGATTGCACATTCCGCCGGATACCCTTAAGCTGAGTCGCCTTACCATTGCCGTTTATGATGTTTTTGATTCAACGGAAAGTTTTTATAAATTCCGAATTGCCTGGTTAGCAAATGCACTGCATATCTCAACAAAACCACGCATTATCCGCCGGGAACTGTTGTTTTTATCGGATTCACTGATAACCGTTCCCCGTCTTATAGAAAGTGCGCACAATCTTCGCACTATGAATATCTTTCAGGGAGTTACCCTGTCAGTAGATACACTTGCACAGGGATATGGAGATGTCCGGGTCGCCGTAAAAGATTACTTTACAACAGAGATAAGTACCGCATATTCTATTGAGGGCGGCAAACACCGCATCAGTGCCGGGCTGGAAGAAAAAAATGTTGCCGGTTTAGGATATAGATGTTCCATTGATGCATCGAATAAAGAAGATCGGGAATTTTTGCAGGTGAATTATCTCAATCCGCGCTTTTTCAACACCAGATTTATTAATACTTTAGTGTACAAACGATATAAGGATGCAACGCTTGCAAGTCTTGAATTAGATAAGTGTTTCTATTCTCAGGAAACACAATGGGACGGCGGGGCAGATTATATGAAATCAACAGGAAAACAGGTCATATACACTTCCTCCTCTGAATATATAAAAACAGATCGTTTTACAGAAAAGTACAGTCTGCATTATGGGTACTATTGGGGTACCTCTGTAAGAAAGCGTATTGGGTTTCATATATATCACCTTAATGAGCATTGGATAGATGTGGGTTCGCCGTTTTCTGTAACATCTGTCTCTGGCGGAACAGAGTATAACCGCCGAATCCGACGGATTTCATGTTCAATAGGGGCAATTCGCCGGAGTATCAGTGTGCATCAAAATATTGACCGGTCAGATGTTGATGAAGATATTCATACCGGATTTATGGCGAATGGCGGTATTGGGTATGAATCACCGAAATGGGGAGCGGATAAGGAGCGTTTCGTATATAGTATTTCTGGTGTATATGGGAGCCAGATAACCACGAATAATTACGTATTTGCAGAGCTGAATGACGGCAGAACAACAACCGTGAATACCTCCGAGGAGCATATTACAAATGCCCGGTTGACATTTTTTTCAACCAGTATAGAGTATCATACGATTACCGCACGTGCTGAATTTAATTATCTTAATCTGCCTCATCCGTATTTTCAGTTGTATCTGGGTGAAGATACAGGTCTGCGCGGGTATGCAAACCGGGAATTTATTGCTAATCAGCGGGTCGTTGTTGGAATAGAAGATCGGATTTTTACGCCGTTTCAGCTCTGGTTTGTGCGCCTTGGTGCGGCGATATTTATTGATGGCGGAACGGTCTGGAACGGCACCGATGAGTTAAAGACCGGACAGTGGCATACGAGTACCGGCTTCGGATTGCGGCTGGGTATTCCCAAAATATCTCGTGGAATTATTCGGATTGACTGCGCCTACAATGTTGACCGAAAACGGTTTATGACGCTGTCCCTTTCGAACGGCAGCTTTTTTAACGTCTTATATCCTATTGGATTCGGTATTCAGAATTTTTTATTATCAGTAATGAATTAAAAATTGAACAGACCTTTGAAGAATTAAAAAAATCGTAAACGATAGTTTGTTCCAGAAAGACAGCTAATCCCACTACTACCAGAAATTAAGCTCAATAGTACGATACAGTTAGGAGCCGCAGTCCACCTTCCACCAGAGGCAGATCCCCGAGTAATCGGGGTCACGACTTGCGGAAAATCAGCGTTAAATAAAAGGCCCTTATAAAATAAAAAAAGCCGTTCAGCAGTGAACGGCTTTTCGTTGTAAAACAGAAATTTTATCGGTCTTATTTATCGCCCTTTTGCAGGTTTTTAATTTCCCAATCAGCAAGCTTAACGATATCAGGATCGGGGTCTTTTTTCGCTTCAGTAAAGGATTCAAGCGCCTTTAGTTTATCGCCGAGGCCTTTGTACGCCCGTCCAATTTCTATTAAGGCACCGCCATATTTCGGATTCTTTTGTGGATGCAATTTTAATACTTTTTGCGCTTCTCTCATAGCATCTTCATATTTTCCAAGCAGATTGTAGCTTTGTGAAAGAAAATGGTGCGATTCCCATTTGGTACTGTCCAGCTCGACTGCTTTTTCCAAAGCATTTCTTGCATTAGGAAAGTCTTTTGTATCAAAATATGACCGTCCGATCAGGTAAATTGATTTATAATTTTTCGGGTCTATCGTGAAGGCGTTTATAGAAATATCAATTGCATTTTTATAGTCTTTTTGTTTTTGGTAATAAATAGTAGCCAGGTTCGTGTATGCTGATATATTATCTTTCGTATTATTGATACCGATGCTTTTTTTGTATTGTTCAATTGCCAGTTCTGGTCGTCCCTGTGCATCGTATGATTGGGCTAATAAGTTGATAGCATTATAAGAATTCGGGTTAATTTTTAATGCCAAATTCAGCGGTTCAATCATATCAGCGGGTTTATTTTGTCTTAAAAAGCAATATGCAATATAAAAATAAGCATTTACAATAATATTATCAGAAGTCTTTGTATTGATTCCCGTTGCTTTGGTGATAGCTTCTTTCAACTTTACGAGTGCATCTGCATAGCGGCCTGCATCATAGGCATTTTTACCGGCGTTATACAGATCTAATGCCTCTTTTATTTTTTTATTGGTTGCTTGGTCGCTTTCAATGATGCGTTGTAATCTTATCAACTCTTGATTACATTTATCAAGCTCTTGTTTTTGCTTATTCCACTCTTCTTGAGTAATATTAGGATCCTTCATCTTTTTCACAATCTCTTCTGCTTGTTTCGCAATTCGATCATAGTCAGCTCTTGCTTTCACCACATCTTGTTGTGCCCAAAGCCCGCCGGTAAATGTCAACATCAATACAGTTAGTAAAACAGCATATCCAACACCACGCATATAACTCTCCTTTTTAATTGTCAAATGAGCATTATTGTATATAGTTTGTTATATCCCTCTATTTTATATTACTCTAAAAATATTTATCAGTTCCAAATAACAATATAATATTCTATAATACAATTCCATTGTAGAATTGCACTGAAAACTGCTTATAGTGAACAGGGAGGGATATCGCTTCAAATATATACCGAAGGAATCCGGTATTATGCAATATAGAGAGATTTGACCGGTATGTAAGCCGAACCATATCCTAAGGAACTGCTGTACATAAAAGAATCACTACAACCTCCCATCTAATGATAAATTATATGAAAATTTTATCCATTTGTCAATAAAGATTTTAAATTTTTTTATACTTCCGGATAATTTTTTGTTGAAATGTATCGTTTTATCTAATCTGTTTTTTCTGCATAAGAAATGAAAATTATTACAATTAAAATAAATATTTTCATAGTTGTATTTTTTATTTTATGAGACCCCTGAAAAAGTACTGAAACCTCTCTGTTAACAAACGTTTCCGCCAGTCGTGCCCCCGAGTACTCGGGGATCCGCCTCTTCCGCCAAAGGCGGATCTGTCTATGACTGGTTCAGCAGTCTCATTAATAAACAATTGTTTACATTTACTGTTCCCAATTTTTATTTATCACCGATTGGTTATTTTCTTCATCATATAATACTTTTTTATCAGAACAAAATCTATTATATTGTACAGAGTTTATAAAGATGAATAGCGTATGAAAAACATCATTGCTCTTGTGTTTGACTATGACGACACATTGGCACCGGATACTATCAGTCGGTTTTTAGAATCACGCCAGGTGGATGTAACACAATTCTGGCGGAAAACCGTTGACCCACTCATTGCAGACGGGTGGGATCCCGTCCCCGCAATGATGTATTCATTAATTAAAGTCTCCCGCATCCTGCCCGATACCCAACAATTCACAAAAACAGCATTCTTGGACTTCGGCAAAACAATCTCATTCTTTCCGGGAGTTACAGCCGTTTTTAACACACTTCGTGAACAAACTGCCGATATCGCAAAAAAATTTCATAGTGATATCGAGCTTGAATATTATATAATCAGTTCTGGCATTGACGATTTAATAACATCATCCCGCATCGCAAAATACTTTACCGATATCTGGGCAAACAGCTTTTTTTACGACAGTAAACACGGCAAAATCACCTTCCCAAAGCGGATTATCAGCTTTACCGACAAGACCCGGTACCTGTTCTATATCAAAAAGGGACTCATCGGACCCGGCATTATCGGGAAGCCGTTCGAGGTCAATCGGAAATTTGCCCCGGATGAGATTCGTGTCTCATTCCAGCGGATGATTTTTGTCGGGGACGGGCTGACGGATGTCCCCTGTTTCGCCCTTCTGCAAAAATTCGGCGGCACTGCTATCGCTGTTTACGACCAGAATCACCGCGAAAATTGGGGAAGAGCCTGGGGGTTTACTCAATCCGACCGGGTAACAAATATAGCCCCAGCCGACTTCCGAAAAAACAGCGCCCTTCACGACTCGCTCATTATGGCGATTGAACGCATCTGCACAGATATTGCCCTCGTAAAGCGAACCTACGTCGGATAACTGCTCATTTACTGCAATTTTACAATAAAAACTCCATAGTTTACCGGTTCTGCTTTTCCGCCCCGAGTACTCGGGGATCTATTTTCAGACAATTTTGACGCAGAGGACAAAGTCCCGAGGACGCAGAGAGAGTTTTATAAATCCGTTGTGCTCGTTAGCTTGGCAAAAGATTCTTCAATTGGTTCAAATTTGCGGCATTAGCCGTCCCGAGTACTCGGGATATTTTTAACCAATAATTTTATTTAAAATTTTAAAAGTTATCTATCTGTTTAATAAACTATTGCGCAATAACACTCAAATAAAATATTGCTTATTTAGGGAAAATACATTATTATCAATTTGAGACCTTTGAAAAAATGTCATTCCCCTGATTACTCGGGGCTTACGCCGCGCAGGAATGACAAAAAGGTGATTAAATCAAAGGTCTAATTAAAATTAGATTAATACGGTAGACGGAGGTGGTAACGATGCTTAAGATACACAAAAAGATAGTACTCGATGAAAATGAACGTCCTTTCGCAGTTCAAATACCTATTGAGGAATTTGATCGATTGGAAGAGATTATCGAGAACTATGGCTTATCAAAGTTGATGGACGAGGCAGCGAATGACGAAAAGTTGTCAATGGAGAATGCAAAAACATATTATCAGGTATTGAAAAAGAATGTGGAACGTTGAGTATACGAAGCGTTTCCTTAAAGAACTATCTGAATTTCCGAAAGAAATACAGGTTCAAGATGAGGAAATTGTTTTTAAAGACCTATTGACTGCCAATCCTTTTTCACTGGGATACCTTGAGCGTATGAGAGGTTATCCTGATAAATATAAAGTTCGGCTTGGTGATTATATGCTTGGTATTACGATAGATAAGCAAAATAACTTAATAATTTGTCAGCGTATTACCCATCGTAAAGACATATATCGGATATTTCCATAAAATTCACATAACAACTCACTCCAATGGATTCGCCTTCGGCGAACCGCTGATCTTAGTTGTTCGGCGGAGCTAAAGGAAACTTGTCATAACTGAAAATGCAGAAATAGTAAAATTTAATTTTCTGTAATTCTATAAATGAGAATTTTATAACTGTTCGTTCTTTTAATAAAACGTATCGTATTATAATATTGAGATCTTTGATTTAACGCAGGCTTCTGAAAACAGATCCGCCTTCGGCGGAAAAGCCTGCGGCTACCGATTATATAACAATTTTAAACTCATTTTTTGGTAACCGCTCCGCCCCTTGAAATAGAGGCGGATAGTTTGCGTTTTTGTTGATTTTTTCAAAGGTCTCTTAATTGTCTTTATAGATTTGGTTATTCTATAAGATAGTTTAATTACCGCAGAAATTTAAAAGCACCACTGAGTGACGATCAGAATAAAGGGAAATAAGAAAAATAGAATTGTTTTATGGGAGCAGATTTATAGCCTGCGCCTATTTCATCGCACAGCCAAACAGGATATACTTCCATCGGTCAAATAGAATGGAATTGCATACAATATCCGGGATGCGAAGCAGCCGGTGCTGGAAATTTGTTCTGCCGAATGCACCGAAAAATCCGTAGCATTGTAATGTCAAGGATGAAAACGGTGCAAAGAGTTCTGGAACTTCTTCTAACGACAGATACCGCCAGGATTTCCCCCAGCGGACAAACCGACTCCTTAAAAACCGATGGAGTGGGGAACCTATCAAATTTTCCGCAAATAATAGTTTACCACCCGGTTTCAGCACACGATGCATTTCACGGACGGCGGCAACCTGCTTTTCTGGATGATTGTCTCTACCAATCCCACCGAGCATTGATTTAAAGGTAACAATGTCAAATTCGTTATCCGGAAATGGGATAGATAGCGCATTCACTGCCTGATAGCTTACCAGATGAGAAACACTATAACGGGCGTGAAGCACCTGAGCAGATAGCGAAGGTTCATCTATATCCGAACAGACGACACGGCACCCCTTGAGAGCGAAAAACAATGACAGCCCGCCGTTCCGCGCTCCGAGTTCAAGTACACGAAATCCTACCATCTCTCCGGCATTCTGCTCCCAGAACGCAAGTGAATACTTCCAATTCTCAACGTCCCATTCAATGATGTCGCAGATAATGCGTTTATCAATCAGGACTGCCGTATTGACTAATTTCCACCGATGTAAACGCTTCGGCGTTATTTTCAGCATTATATTATTCTTTTCAATGGAGCGAAAATATTGTATATTACCAATGAAAACTGTAAAAATGACAACACCCTTTATAAAATAAATAAAAAATTCATAAAAAACTATTTTTCCGCTCATTTTTATAAAAAATTGTAATACACCAAGAACGCACGATATAAAAAATCAGGTATAACGGAAATGAACATAACGTATCTTATCATAGGAATTGTCATCGGGTTTGCTGCGGGAATTATAACTGCGTACGTATTAAAAATAAGCCGGTTTGAAAAATCTGCACGCGAGATAGCAGAAACGATGCTCGCAGAAACTGAATCAAAGCGCAGTGAACTCGTCGAAATGATGAAGGCACAGTTCGGAAATCTGTCATTAGAGGCGCTGGCAAAATCCGGCGAGACGTTTCTCCAATTGGCAAAGGAGCGGTTGGAAGCGGAGCGTTCAGTGAGCGCACAAACGTTCAACGAAAAAAAATCCCTTATAGACCAGCAGCTCATCCGCATAACGCAGGAATTGGAAAAAGTCGGAACCGTAATGCAAACGCTTGAAAAAGACAGAGAAAATAAATTCGGAGAACTTTCAAATCAGCTAAAAAATGCTTCTGAAAAAACCGCAGAACTGACGAAAACGACCGGAATTCTCAACGAGGCATTGGCAAGCTCAAAGGTCCGCGGACAGTGGGGCGAGCGGATGGCTGAAGATGTTCTCCGAATGGCGGGATTTATTGAAAATATCAACTACATTAAACAAACTGCAATTGAAGGAGGTTCACGGCCTGATTTTACATTCAAGCTCCCCAAGGGGCTTTCGGTTAATATGGATGTAAAATTCCCGCTCGACAACTACCAGAAATATCTCAATACAAATTCGGAATCTGAAAAATCAGACTACTTAAAGAAATTCTTATCTGATGTTAAACAGCGGATGAAAGAAATAACGAAACGGGAATACATTAATCCGGAACAAAATACCGTTGATTATGTGCTCCTGTTCATCCCGAACGAGCAGATTTACAGCTTTATTAATGAGCATGACCATTCGCTCTTTGATGAAGGGATAAAGAATAAAGTCGTATTCTGTTCGCCGATAACGCTTTTTGTAATCCTGGCAATCATCCGGCAGTCTATAGACACTTTTACCTTGGCGCAAACCTCCAATGAAATTCTCCACCTGCTGGACGTAATAAAAAAACAATGGAATATGTTTGTTGATAAGATGGACTCTTTAGGCAAGCGCATAGATGCCGCCCGCAGAGATTACGATGAGCTGGTAACTACCCGCCAAAGGATGCTTGACCGCCCATTCAATAAGATTGAATCATTAAAAACAGAGCGGGGACTGGAAACGCCGCCCGATACCAATGCACTTCCGGGCACGCTCGATGATTACCGGATTTCTACCGATGAAACTGATTAAAACAATATAAAAGCCACTCATTTCATTTTTATAGGGATACTATATGCAAAAAGAAACTGATATTCGAAACATAGTCCGTGAAAAATACGGAGACATAGCGAAACAGGGGACTTCTTGCTGTCCACCACAAGGTGCTTCATCCTGCTGCGGAGCACCATCTCCTGCGGATACCAGTAAAAAAATCGGATATTCTGATTCAGAGTTAATGGAATTGCCGGAGGGAGTGAATTTAGGGCTGGGGTGTGGGAATCCGACAGCGTTAGCTGAGCTGAGACCGGGTGAAACAGTCCTTGATTTAGGTGCCGGTGCCGGCATTGACTGCTTTTTAGCCGCTCAAAAAGTAGGACCAACCGGCAGGGTGATTGGCGTAGATATGACTCCTGAAATGGTGTCAAAAGCACGCGAAAATGCACGAAAGACAGGAATAAAAAACGTTGAATTCCGATTAGGTGAGATTGAGCACCTCCCTGTTGCAGATTCCTCGGTTGACATTGTCATATCAAACTGTGTTATTAATCTCATACCTGATAAGAAAGCTGTTTTTCAGGAAGTCTTCCGCACGTTAAAACCCGGCGGAAGAATCCTTATCTCAGATATCGTCCTTGAAAAACCATTGCCTGAACCCATAAAACAATCCGTCCTGGCATACGTCGGTTGTGTCGCCGGAGCTATTTTAAAAAATGATTATATAGAAATCATTCGTTCTACAGGATTTAAAACCATTGAAATTCTGTCTGAAAAGTCGTATATCCTGCCAGAAACGTTCGGGGAAAAACTATCTATTCCAAAAGGAAGTTCCGTCACGGATATTATTCATCAAGCATCGGAAGCTGTCCGGAGCGTTTCAATTCGGGCAGTAAAACCTGTTTAATTTCTCTGCGTCTCCGAGTAGGAATATATCTGCGTAATAGAATGTTGGTGTAAAACATAAACATACAGCAAAGCCAAATCAAATTTAAACAGCGCAACCGGTTATACTATTAAATTCCAAAAAGCTGTTTTACGAGTTTGTCATTTTCTTTTTCTAACTTTGCCACTTCTTCGTCTTTTCCTTCAGCTTTAAGTATGTGGCATTTCTTTGAAATATCCGCTAATTTTTTATGTAATTCATTTTGGGGATCGAATTTGGATATTCCCACGTGTTCCATAACCGAAGGCGTACCAAAACCCCGCCCGGCAGATGAAAACGACTTTATAAAATCTCTTACTGGTGTTGAGTTAATAATAGCGCATAAATAATGGGCTTCGGGTTCAGAGCCAGCTGCAAATAAAGAAGTGGTATCTGTTGGAATAATTACTTTATAGCCGTAAGGAGTTTTATGTTGTGTGATGACTGATGCAATAATATCATTTGACATTCTTTTCCATATAACTTTATAATTTGAAATAGTGTATGCTCCAATACCATACATTGCATAAAAAGCAGTCCGCTCTGCTAATTCTTTAACAATTTTTGAACCTCTTGAAAGCAATATATTTTTAAAACGCACCAAATAACCAAAAGTTCTTGGCCATTTTTCTTTCATTATCTGTTCTGAAAAGGGTTCGCTTTTTAATGGATCTTGGCTAATAAGCAAATAGATTGAAGGTAGAGCTTTCCATCTCGTAATATCTGCTCCGGTAACAGCAGGAAATATCAAATCTGGTTCAATAACTTCTTCTATTTTAGGTACTGAGCGTTTTCCTCGTTCTTCAAGATTACTTACTATTAATAAACCAGTTGATAAGACTTGTTTTAATTCAAGCCAAAACACCCCATAAGGTTCTGTACTTGAACCACGTCTTGCTTGATACTCATTTTTTCCTTGAATTTTTAATAAATAATTCTGTGTTTCCAATATTGTCTGCCATGAACCTGTTATGTTTTCCATCGGCATTGCTGATAACTGTTCTTTATGTAATAATGGCAAGGCATCTTTTAATATAATATCACCGGGTACTTTTCCGACGCCTTTTTTCCGATTCCATACAAAATAAGGCAGAGGATATGTAGTTTTCTCGCCCATTTTAAGGAATATTGCGGCTGTCTTATTAGCAGCTCCCTCAAATGGTTTAACAGAAACCAAATCATGTGCCTTGATGATTTTTATTTTTTTCCCATTTGAGCCGATGCTAAATTTTCTGAATCCTTCGCCTGCTCCTTTTGATTTAAAGACTTCCTGAGTAATGAGAAATCCCAATTTTGCTTTATTTTTTAAGTAGTAGTCTGCCGCAGCATAGGTGAACAACATTGAAAAATCTTTCTCTCCTCCCCCCAAACGTGCTGCATGTCCTTTGAGGGAAAACAATCCGTATTTTTTCCATAATGATAATGTTGCTTCCCGATATTCGCTTGATAAATAACCCCATCTAATCCACGGAGGGTTTCCAACAACAAAATCAAATTTCCCTGCCATCATTGGCGCAAAAGCGTTTTTTAAAAATCGCGCCCAGATACCGTTTTTATTCTGTTGTTCGAGTTCTAAAATCTCTTTATAAAAATTTTCAACAACTTCTTCATGTGGATGGAATACCAATCCTTTTTCTTCAAAATGTTTCATTGCAATTTTGGGTTCAAATCCATTTTTTACATAGTGCTCTATAAGTGGAGCGGCAAGCTTCATGAGAAGTCCTTGACCTTTAATCCATATTGCTGGAACATGAAAAATATTAAATGAAGTCTTTACCTTAACATAATCTCCACCATAATAGTTAATATCTTCCTGCCCGGTTACTTGTTTGGGCCACAATACAGAATCTGCCAGATAAACAGGAATTTCCAAATTAGGGAGCTTATCTGTCAGTTCCCCAAGAGCAAAAAGGTAGTTGGTGCGGGCGGCAATTACGGCTAAAGGATTTAAATCAAATCCCCATATATTAGCAATAATATTCTTTGCAATTGTTAGAGATGACCTTTTTTCCTTTTTCCCATGTTCTTTTGCTTTTTGAATTGCCAAAACAAGAAATGTACCGGAGCCGCAGGCGGGATCCAAAACTCTTTTTGTCGTATTTCCGTCATAACCGACTTCTTTAATAACTAATTCCGCTAACCAATCGGGCGTGTAATATTCACCCAAGCTGTGACGGATTTCCTGGGGTACTAAATATTGATACAGCTTTTTTAATAAATCCCGTGCCACTTTCTGGTCTAAAATAGTTGTTGCCGGTTCAAAATCTGCTAACGTATGAGCGATTTCACGAATTGCTTCATTTAAACGGGGAGACCATGCGTCAAGATACCATCGAAAAAAATCCCCTTCTAAAAAGTTAGTAATCCCTTGTCGGGTATATACTCCACTGTCCTCAATATCCTCGAGTTTTTGTTTCAGCTCCTCTTCAGAAGCGTGAGCCAACTCCGAAGCAAGAGATGAATGAAAAGCCGTTTCTCTTAAAGTCAAAAGCTCAGCGGTAATTAATTTCATTAATAATGCAAAATAGGTATGAATTGAAAATAAAAGCTCCTGAAAATCGGTTTCTTTTCCAACTTTATAAAGAGAAAAAAGCGCCTCAGCGTCTTTTACAGTATGGTTATTAAATTGTTCGCCATATACAATTCCAAATAAACGCTTCCATTCACTGTAAAACACGCTTCTGACTCGTTCGTTTTCCTTTCCGCCCCAGTACTCTAATGAATCAGCAAATGCGGAAACTGTTTTTGGAGCAAGATTACTTTTAGGTCCAAATCTATCGGCTAAATTTTCTGCTGTCAACGGAAGACGGGATAAAGCTCTCAAGTGCATTAAAAAAGTTTTTGCACTATCCTGGTTGAAGTAATAAGGACCACGAATTGCAAAATCTTTTTTATCAAGTTTGACTGTAGCTTCTTTTCCGCCAACATATTGAACAAAAAATATTTGTTCACCATCAAAACCTACTCCAACATATTTTGTTCCAAATAAAAATAATGTCTCTTTATTTTCTTCTGATATACCTTTAATATAACCCACTAATTGTTCAAATGCATGATTAATCCATGTGTCAGATTTGAAAGCATACGGTGCTTCATACTCTATTACAACTTGACCATGTAATGCATCGGGACGGCCAGATTGATAAATTGTCTTTTCATATTGCGGCAGATGCTTAATTCCTAAATTTTTCTTTATAGGTTCAAGCATTTTTTCAAAAGCAATTCTTAAATCTTCTTCAGTATTTATTTGATTCAGTATTTTATTTATTTCATCTACCAGTTTATCTGCTAATTGAAATAATGAATTATTGTTATTATAAATATTGTCCATAATGACTCATAATTTTAATATTTTAACACATTAAAATACTGAATTGAAAAAACAAAGTTCATTAATAGTATACGAATTAAAAAAAATGAAATCAATTAATTTATAGAAATTAGTCATCCTTAGTCACCTTTACCCTTGCAAATCTAATCCGCCAGATTAATGGCGGACCTTATATTACTAACGGACAGTGTTCGCCTCCTTCTATTAAGTTTTTTTTATTCATTCATAGCACCACGTTTGGAGAAGAACCTTATTTTAGAAATGCTTTTTCACTCCTGAGGGCAAATGATTTGCCGTCAACGGCGCGGGAGACAGCAAGAATCCCGTTCAGATGGTCAACCTCGTGCTGTAATAACTCTGATAGTGCATCTTCAAGTTTCATTGTCTGTTCATTCCATTCCTTATCACGGTAGGTTATTGTGCATCGCTTGTGTCGGCGAACCTTTACGAATAAATCAGGAAATGACAGGCAGTCATCCCAGAGCTCAAACGTCTCATCACTGAACGCAGACAACACCGGATTAAAAAACACAACTGGTTTGTCAATATGCATATAAATCAGCCGTTTCATCATACCAATCTGCGGTGCGGCAATCGCACGTCCCGCTTCGTACTTTGCTCTGAAATCCATCAATGTATCGTGCAAATCCTGAATAACCGGCGTGAGCGACTGGACTTCCTCCGCATTCACCGGCTGGCTGATGGTATAGAGTTTCGGATTTCCTAACTTTAAGACGTCTTTAACAGGCATACTATGTTATTCTCTCTATTTAAATGTATTGATAATATAATAAAAAAAGGATTTTACCTCAATCCTTTATTTATTATGCTGAACCATCAGTTCTCAATAAGACAGAACCAACAGAGGCAGAGAAAGTTTTAATGAACCGTTTTACATTTCAAAAGCTCGCTTACTGCTCTAGTTTCAGAGGCAAGCGTACGGTACTGTGATAACTTATTAATTTCATAATGTTTAGCCGGATTAAAACCTTTTACCTGAAATCTGAATTGCCTCCCCCAATAGGCAATATTTAATCCCAAAGGATAATAAAAATATTTGAAACCAGCCGGTATAAATAACCAGCGAAAAACCCTTTTCAGTATGCGCGGAAGACTATAAAACTTTTTATTTATCCATTCTAATCCTGCCATTAATTCTTCTCGGGACATTTGCGCCGGCTCAAAAACTGCGTATTTATAGTCGTAATGTTCCCAATTCGTATCTACTATTTTATCCTTCATAGCTTCAAATAATTTGGTTCCCGGCAGGGGAGTCAGTATAGAAGCTTGCAGAGCATCAATTCCAGCATCTTCAATCGTTTGAAGAGTTTTTTCAAATACCTGTACGGTATCCGTATCAAATCCAAAAATCAATGCGGCTTCTACGAAAATTCCATAACTATGAATTTTTTTTACAGCATCTTTATAGTATACCGGAGACTTTATTATCTTATTCTGAGAGCATAATGCACTCTCTGAAAAACTTTCAAGCCCGATAAAAACGCCGATACACCCGGAATCACGCATAACCGACAGCAGTTCATCATCATCGGAAATTTCAACAGATGCTTGAGTAATCCACTTCTTTTTCAAGGGTGTTATTGCCTTTAACAGTGTGATAATGTAATCCCTGTCCTGTGTCAAATTATCATCTATGAACATTACAAATTTTTCATCAAAACTCTTTAATTCCTCAACGACGTCATCAATAGTTCGTAAGTACCGTTTTCCTTTATAGAATGATTGAATAGAGCAGAAATCGCAATGATTCCGGCATCCTAACGTCGCATACGTTGTATGGATTGACAGATACCCTTTTTTATTTAACAAGTGTTTCGGTGTTTTTTTCGGAAACGTTCCGTCAAAACATCCATAATAAATCTTTTGCAGAGTACCTTTTTTAAAATCCTCCAGAAGCCGCACCCATGCGCCATTTACTGGTCCTGACACTATTGAATCGGCATAGCTCAAAGCCTCTTCTGGATTAAAGGTTGGGTGGAAACCACCCAATACAACGGGGATTGATTTCTTCTTAAACAGAGAACAAAGCTCGTATGCGCGGGGAGCCGTTGCTGTCATAACGGTTATGCCGATCAGGTCAAAGTCTTCATCTTCAGGAATGGTCTCGATTTGTTCATCCACCAATTTTACATCATAATTATCGGGTGTCACTGCGGCGACGGATAACAGAGAAAGCATAGAAAACCGAAACGTCTTGCCATTAAACAACCGATGTCTGCCAAGTCCTTTCCAACATCCTGACGATGGTGCTATAAGTAGAATTTTCATAGTATGAAGAAACTCCTTGCATCGAAAATGTTAAAAGAAATATATCATATTAATATAAAATATACAATAATTGTAAAGAAATTATAAAGAAATAATGAGTTATTGATAAATATTTTTGTTGATTTTTAAATATTTAAATTGTAAAATTTCTTATTATGTTAAAATCAATAATTTTATACACAAATTTTAAAAATGATGGAAGTTTTTCAATTTTCTGGCAAAGTGCCAAAAAGTCCTACAGATTCATCGGATATGAGATTTTATGATTATGATTGGGCAAATTGGACTAAATATTATATATTAAAGTGCGTAATCTATTCATCACAATTTGATGAAATCGATGAAGAATTTATAAAAATGTACGAAATTTATGGATTCGAGTCCATTATGTTAGATGAACAATCCTAAAAATAGGTTGACAGTGTCCTTTTTTATTACCGATATTTATTCCTGCTGAAACCGATTTATAGTATAGTACACCGTCGTTTAATGGTAAGTATTTGAGCAATCCAGTATTCTGTTCCGATAATTATCCACAGATAACACGTATTATCATTTTTCAATAAATACTAACATAGACGGCAAAACAATCAGCAAGAGCGGTAAAGCGATTATTAATCCGCCGATGATGGCGATTGCCAGCGGCTGATGCATCTGTGCACCGGTGCCGATGCCCATAGCAAGCGGAATCAATGCCGTGATAGCACCCAGTGCGGTCATCAGTTTGGGGCGCAGACGTGTGGAAATTGAGAACACCAGCGAGTCATCGCGGTTTAAGTTGTTGTGGCGCGCGAGCAAGTATTGTTGATAAGTAAAAATAGAGTTTTCGCCGATAATACCGACAATCATAATGATACCGGTGTAGCTTCCCACATTGAGCGGGGTGCCGGTAACGTATAATGCCAGCAGGCAGCCGGCAAGGCCCAGAACGGCAATAAACATAATCGCCAGCGAAACCTTAACATTATGAAACAGGAACAAGATTACCGTAAATACCAATAGCACCGCAGAAATTAAAATACTCATCAATTCTTTAAAAGCCCTTTGTTGTTCCGCATAGGCGCCGCCGTACACGATTTGATAACCCGGCGGCAGGGTGATTTCGCTTTTTATCCGCTGTTGTATTTCTTTCAATGTACTGCCAAGGTCTCTGTTATTCAAGCGCGCCGTTACCGCTACCATCGGTTTCAGGTTTTCGCGGTCAATTTCCGAAACTCCTTCGTTAATCTGCAGATCGGCAAATTCATCAATTGGTTTTAAACGGCCGTCATTCAAGAAAATGAGACTGTGACGAAGACTGTTGGTTGAATTTTTCCGCACATCTTCGAGCATACGGATATCAACCATCTGATTCTTTTCCAGAATGCTGCCGACCACCGCACCCTCAATCTTGGTCTGCATCTGAAACTGGAAGTCGCTTGGAGTTAACTGATACTGGGCAAGGTTAGCGATTTTGGGTTCAATCTTCACTTCTGGTCCAGCTATGGTGATACCGTTGAACACGTCTGCTGTACCCGGGATGTCTTCAAGTAATCCAGCCACGTTATCAGCCAGCTCGGTCAGTATTTTATGATCGTCGCCGAAGATTTTAACTTCAATGGGCTGTATCGAAGCCATTAAATCACCCAACATATCACCGATTAACTGGCCAAAATCAATCTGCAGTGCTGGCAGCAATGCTTCAATACGGACGCGGATATCGTCCGACACCTCATCAGTGGTTTTCTTTCGGTCTTTTTTTAATTGAATCAGATAATCACCATTGTTGGGTTCGGTGATAAAAAAGCCCAATTGTGTGCCGGTACGGCGTGAAAAACTTTCCACTTCAGGCGTTTTCTGGAGCACCCCATCAACAATTTTCAGCATTTGGTCGGTATCTTCCAGTGAAGAGCCGGGCGGGCTGAGATAGTCAAGCACAATCGAACCTTCATCCATCTCCGGCAAAAATCCGGACGGCATCCGGGTCAAAACCATTACCGTCAAACCAATCAAAAGCACACTGAAAGCGCCAGCCAGCCAGGGCCTTCGGATAAAAAAGTAAACCCAGTTACGCTGTTTCAATTGCTTCGATTTTTGCTTGATGGTATGCTCTTCACGTGAGAGCATAATATAAATCACCGGCAGTCCAATCCATGTTACAAAAAATGAACTCATCAGCGTAATAATCATAGAATCGGTCATAACCTTAAAATAGGCGCCGGCTACACCGCTCATCAACATAAATGGCAGAAAAATGACAATAGTGCTTAATGATGAGCCGACCATTGCCGGCAGAAGAAAATGAATTGCTTTGGCTACCAGATGAAAACTGCTTTCATCCGGGTGCTCTTCGTGAGTACGATGGATTTGTTCAACGACAATGATTGCATCATCAATAATCAGTCCGATAGCGGCGGCAATAGCACCGATCGTCATAATATTGAGGGTATATCCCAGTGAATACATAATTATGAGGGTCAGTCCCAGCGTCATTGGTAAGGTAAGCAGAATAACTGAGCTGGCTTTGAGCGACCGTAAAAACGAAACCGTTACGAACATCGCAAGCACTAATCCTATCCATAACACATCTCGGAGACTGCGGATTGAACCGCTGACAAAATCTGCCTGATTGTAAAACTGCCGCAGAGACACTCCCTTGGGCAGCACGGTTTCTATTTCCTTTAACTGTTCCTGCACAGCGTTGGTTACGTCCAGCAGATTTGCTTTGGGTTGTTTCATAATGGCAATTAACGGCACATTTTCGCCATTGGCGTTTATTTTAACATAATCGCGTCGTTCAGCTATCTGCACCCGGGCAATATCCTTTAGACGCACCTTGCTTTTAGGAGAATTAAGCACAAGAGTGTTTTCCAACTCACTCAAATTATCCACAGCGGCGTCGGTGAGCGTGAGATAAAGGCGGTTGTAGTCACTGGTGAAACCGTTAGACGTGATAAAATTGGATTGCGACAGCACGTTCGCAATGACTGCCGGGGTAATGCGCAGATTGCTCATTTTCAACGGATCGAGAATGATGTAGTATTCCTTGACCTTTCCTCCGATAACCGCCACTTCCGAAATTCCGTTAATTCGCGATAAAATAGGTTTGATAGTAAATTCCGCCAATTTACGTAATTCTATTTGGTTTTTGTCCTTCCCTTCCAGTGAAAATCCCATTATCGGCAGAATAGACGGGTTCATCTTTTCAATTGTAATATCCACATCGGGCGGAAGGTTCTGTTTGATAGCGCTGATTTGCGCCTCTACACGCTGTTTGCCCAGATCAACGTCGGCGCCCCAATTCAGAAAAGCGGAAATCTCACAACTGCCGCGGCTGGTTATACTGCGGATCATACTCAGTTCTTCCACCCGTTTGATGGCGTTTTCCAGCGGGACGGTTACCGTTACCATCATTTTATCAACCGGCTGCTCGCCGTTCTCGGCAATGATCTTGATTTTAGGAAACGTAATGTCGGGAAACAAACCAATCTTGATTTTTGCCAGTGTATACACCCCGCCCAGGAGAATCAATATCAGAATTGCTGCAATGGGGCTTTTATATCGAAGATAGAAGTTATTCATATGTTTATCTGCTAATAGTTACTTTTGCGGTATCCGGCAGGCTAAAAGCGCCAACGGAAATTATTTTATCATACAGATTTAAAACCGGACTGACAACTTGTATTAAGCTGTCAGTTTCTATACCTTTTTGTATGTTCACCCGAACCGCCGTGCTGTCATCAATAAGTTTCATAATCCAGAATGTATCGAGTGTCTCATTACTCATCACCGTACTGCGAGGCACTACTATGGCATTTTTCACTGTCTTCAGTGGGATACGGGCATTCACGTTCAGATTTTCCGGCAGGCTTTCTTTGCTGTTAAGCTGTAAAAGAAAAGTCTGAGTTTGCGAGACCGGATCGACACAGGGAATCACCTTTTGAATGAGAGCAGTCAACTGCGTGCTATTGGGAAGAAAAATTAAGCAGGGTGCATCATAATTCAACCGTGAAACATACTGATACGGCACGTTCAGGGTAATGTACAGCGATGACGGATTGGAAATAATGGCGATTTCTTCACCGTCGCTGACAAAATCGCCGGTGCTGTAGTTGAGAGCGGTAACGATACCGTCGGATTTTGCACGCACATCAACCGAGCCTTTGAAGGTCTCTCCGCCGATAGTAATCTGCAAATTGCTGTTTGCCGTTGATTCTTTCGTTTTAATGAGAATCAGTAGGTCGCCGGTTTTGACTTCATCACCGATATTTTTGAATATCTTTTCAATAAAACCCTGAAACGTCGCCCGAACAATCTCTTTTTTCAGAAAAACTGTATTGGCGTTCAGATCGATTGATTCAGTCAAGTTTATTCTTTGTGGATTTGTTACTTGCACTGGGGTGCTGACTGTCACGGGTGGGGCTTCTTCCTGCGGCTCTTTGGCGCAGGACATAAACACCACAGCAAAAACGAGTAAAATTACTCGCACTTTTACATGCTTGAAATATCTGTACCGTTGTATCATTTTACCAATTCCAGTAATTATAATTGTTTATCTCAAGTTGATAACGGATGGTCATATCAATTTTATTTTTTCTTAAATCAATGAAATTGCCCAGCAGGGTTAAGTAGTCAATCATTGATATGTTGCCCTGAAGCAATTGTTGGGCAGACATATCCAGCAGATTTTGATAATCGTTAATCTGTTCGTTCAACCTGCGGATATTTTCCTCCAGCCCTTGAATGCGAGCCAGAAGATTCTTTCTCTGCATATCAATGTTTCGGATAGAATACTCCCGATAATCTTTAATGATTCCCTGTGTTATCGCATTCTGTTGGCGGGTCAAACTTTTTTGGTTGCCGTCGAAAATGGGCAGTGAAACATTAAAACCAGCACTCATACCCAATTTGCGCTGAATCCGATATAATTCCACAGCATTAAAACCGGTGTTTACGAACAGTTTCATCTGCGGCAGGTATTTGGTCTCAAATAGCTCCTGCTGGATGACGGTAGCCAGGCTGTCCATAGCATACTTTTGGATAAAGTTGGACTGCAATTTTACCGTGCTCATCCCAATCGCCGCATCTTCGATAGTAACTACCGTCTTATCCCGAATGCCGCATAAAGCATAAAGTTGATAAAGATTGCTCTGGTATTCCTGTTCAATATCGTTCAATTCAATGTCTTGAGTTTGCAGTTCAATCTTTAAAAGCAGGTAATCCTGTGTTTTTGCATATCCCTTTGCAACAAGATCGCCGGTCAGTTTTAACTGCTCATTCAAATTGGCAATAACCTCCTGCGAAAGACGGGTCAGCAATAAAAACTGATAGGCATTCAGATACTGATCGGCTGCCAGCTTTTCTACAGTGTGCTTTTCCAATTCAAAGTTGTAACTATAATTTTCATCCTGAAAGCGGGTCTGCCGATCAAGGGTATTTATAAGTTTTTTATTAAATACATTCCGTTCCAGGTTGAGCATTGCCGAATAAAGTCCACCGTCAAAGATATTAATATCGTAACCGACGGCATTCCTTGATGGTTCGGTGGAAAAAAGTTTACCGTTATTGTTCAGGTACGGCGTAAACAGGTAATCGTTCCCCACCGACAGTTGATAAGCGGAATTTTGCGCCATATTTAACTGTTTTTGAACCTGATTTACCGCCTGCAGATTGTGATACTCTTTGAGCGCCGGTGAGTTCTCAACTGCCTTACCGGTAAAATAATCCAGCGAATACTGTGCAAAAGATAACTTTGCGGTCACCAGCAGAATGAATGCTATTCGTTTTACCATAGTACAATCATTATTCAATTGACGTTAATGAAAAATTTAGTAAATTTAGCTATTTGTATTTATTCAATACGACATTTTAACATTTTTGTTTGAAAAAAGAAACAAAAATCAGTAATGTTAGAGGCAAAATTTCATTATTCTTTATACTCCACACTGTTTTTAAACAAAAATATAATAATTTGTTACGTCTCCCCATTGAATTACACGCTAATTATATACCATAGGAAAATATGGAGACACAATACAAACTTCTTGACATAGTCTTTAAAATTATATATAATTCAATACTATTAAAAGAAAATACATCCATCGCTCGTAACCCGGAAGCAAAGGGAAAAAGTGAAAATAAGTATTATGGCTGCGAATTATGCACACGGACACGGCGGTTAATCCAAAAGCCGGATAAACACAATAAATCAAGGGATTCGTTAATATAATAGTTAGGTGACATAAAATATATTAAAAATTGGAGGTATCTATATGGTATCTTATAATAATTGGGAAGTATCTATATCTGATCTATTAGGTAAAATGCTGAGAGGTGAATTAAAACCCGACCCAGAGTGGCAAAGGGGGTATATATGGAATCTAAAAGATGAACAATTATTGATTGATTCCATAATTAAAGGACTCCCAATACCTAAATTCTATTTGACAGAAGAATATATTGTAAAAAAAGGCAAAAGTATTCATTTTGCAGTTGATGGGCAGCAAAGATTAAAAGCGATCCGCAATTTCTTGACTAACAAATTCTCTATTAAAATCGATGGGGAAAATTATTTCTTTAAAGACTTAGACAATAAAACACAGAAAAAAATTACGACTTATAAACTGACTGGACATTGCATGACGGATTATAAACAAGCCGATATCAACTTTCTATTCCAGAGGCTTAATAGTACCGGTGTCAAACTTACTAATATGGAAAATTGGAATAACGAATATTTTGGCTCAGAAATTTTAAAAATGGTAAAAGAAATTTATGAAAATATTTGTGATTTTCCCCATAAGAGAGATTACAGGGATTATGATGAAAAGGATTCTGAAAAACTAAAAAATTCTTACATAAGAATTATTTATACTGAAGAAAATATAAAAAGAATGCTTCCTTTAGATGATATTATTGATTTGTGTAATTTCTTAAAAAAGAATTCAATTGAAGGTGGTGGTAAAAGAGTGTTGGGGGATTTTTTAAAACAAAATAGAGACATTTTTGATAACGAAGCAGCAATAATCAAATCAAAATTCAGAAAAGTCCTTAACAATATTAAGGAAATATTCTCAAAGCAAGAATTGGAGGCTTCTGCATATAGCAAAAGAACCCATTTTATAAGTTTATTTTTGGCTGTTGGCTCGGTCATTCCTGAATATTATATTCTTAGTGAGATACAAAAACTTAAAAGAGATTTATTGTATTTCATTGAAAACCAGCCGGATGAATATAAGGAGAGCGTATTGGGGGCTATTAGACAAAAAGCAGCAAGGGAAAAGAGGGTAAATCTAATTAAAAATATCATTATTAAATATGCGAAGAAATTAGATAAAAATCGATTATTTAATGAAAGCCTCCGACAAAAATTCTGGAGTGAAGATCATCAATGTCAGATATGTAAGAAAGAGATCAAAAATTATAAAGATGCCACATTGGATCACAAAGAGCCGTGGGCAAAAGGAGGAAAGACTGAAGAAAATAATGCTCAGCTTGCTCACAAAGAATGTAACAAAGTAAAAAAAGACAAGCATGCGGAATTTATTATAGTATGACAATTATACGTCTCCTAACACAAAATAAAAGGTTTGTGTCCGACGGAACTCATCCAAATTTTGCTTCGCAAAAACTTTTTTTATACTGTGAACGTTAAGCGAAATTTCGTCAATAGAGATTTATGATGACTAAAATGGAAGAACGCAATCAAAATAACGAATTTGGCCATAAGGTATTTGAGCAATTCATGGGTATATTTGTTACACCAGAGGTAAAGAGGCGACAAGAGACTGGTGAGTTAGATAAACATTTGGATTTACGGGCTGCTCAAATAATATTCTTTCCTGATGGTAGAAAGCCACAACTTCGCATTAATTCAGAAGTAAAAGCAATTGGGAAAATGAAGCTTAAGACAGGAATTTCAAAAAAGGCTGGCGAACCTATATTTGAACATGAATTAGAAGGCTTGGAAGAAATCAATCTCACCGAGGAAGATGATTCTGATTGTGGTCATGCTACACTTCTACGAATTGGTGGTAGATGGATAATAGCTTTTGACTTCCGATACAATAAGGCGCTTTCAAAATGTCATATCGAGGCAGCAGAACAATTTTATAAGGCAGCGGAATTTTCTCTTAATAAAAAGAATTGGTTGTCCTTTATTGACAATTTATTTAGTGCTGCTGAGCTCTTAGCTAAATCTATACTTTTATCCATGCCTGATCCCAAATTCCGTAAAAAAACAACTCATAAGGCTATCCAGAACAGATACAATCGTTTTGCTAATCTCGGAAACGTCGAAGCTGTCTACAGTAAAACATTCAACAAACTGTCTAGTCTAAGGGATCGTGCAAGATATTTAAAAGAAGATATTTCGATTTCTGAAGAAGAGGCTCGTAGACTTTTAGTCATCATAAAGAATATGATGGAAAATGCTGCTCGCTATGTTAGTATTTACTCTACACGGGGCGAAACTTCGCATAATAGCGTATAAAAGGCTTCACTACACTCCGCCCAAATTGCCTTCGGCAACATCGTATATGCTGGAACAGTTACACACCATTGCAAGAAAAAGCAGAGAATGAATAGAGAGATGAGCGGAGGGCAATTCCGATGCATTCCGTTGCTGCCGGTTAGTCTGCTAAATTGGTTTTATTGATTCTCTTTTTGACACTATTCCAGGATTCCGTTATCAGAAAACTCTCATCCATATTTTGTACCATTTCTTTAAATCTCTGTATTGGGATGGTAAACGTCAGCGTATGTTCCGGAACGCAGGGGCGGGCAGAAACATCAAACATACCTAAAATACATTTCGGATTTGCGGATTTTGACTCAAGCAACGGATAACCCACGATTGACGAGCATCCCGCACCCATCGGCGTTACGACGCCAAACGTATCAGCCAAATCAAAATTAGCTAACGTGAAGAGACCTGACAAAACGTCCGGCACTGCAAAAAATATAACTGCTATGGGGACGTCATTTGCTAATAATGTATCCCACCGTTTGAATACAAGATACTTCCCGGGCGAATGAAATGGGAGGTGCTTCAGTAAATACTCTTTTACTAATTCCGGTGATTTTTTATATCGTTCGCCCTCCAGTTCACCGGGGATACCGCAGGACAAAAAATACTCAAAATTCGGACGAAGTTTTTGCGAAAAACCTGCGTACCGCTTACCGCCCAAGCATCCGGGACTTTTTGAGCTGTAAACAAACGTATGCCCTTCTCGCACGCGGTTTAAATTACATATCAGACAGCGGTGTTCATTTTTTGAATCACCAAGCTCCTTTTTCGTTACGGTATCCGTATAGAAATATGCAATGGGCAATTCGGCATTCGGAAAGTATTTTTCCCATTTGCGAACGAATAATTCTCTGAATTTTTTATCCATTGAAAGCCCTTTCCTGTTTTAACGAAGCATATAGTTTAATATCTTATATGTTCTAAATTAAATTTAATAAACGTTACTATATTGAATTTTAAAAGTCAATACAATTTTATGAAGAAATTAATCGGTATATTATTATGGAGGGGCAAACGGCCGTTCGCCTTGAAACGTTCATTTTATTCATAGTACTTTGGTAAAATTCATTGTTTATAATCCGAAAACACCCACAAACAAGTTTGGGGGTGCCACAAATATTGCCTAATTTTTTATCATAATTGAGCTTACTTTTAAAATTTACCAAAGTACTGTTATTCAAAAACAATCAAGATAAAATGGCAAGACAAAAAGCACTTCTGCAATCACGGGAGGGCTTGATTTTATTTTGTTTTTACTGCGAATTAGGACTTTGAGATTTTAAATAGATACTATTATTATACACCCACAAAACAAGTTTGTGGGTGCCACATTAAATATAACTTTTTTCATAAAAATTGATTTTTTCAAAGTTCTCAATATATTTGTTGCATATCAACAGTAATTTGATATAAGAGGGGGTCTCATATTTATCCACAAAATATCAGGTTTTAATCGGACATTTATGAGTATAAACAATAATATAGAAAATAGTCGGTTTTATTATCGGTGGCACATCCAGAAGGTTCGGGATTGTCTGTGTAGACAATGTATGCAAATTTGTCTCACCACAATAATATTGCAGGGGCGCACTTTATGATCGCCCTGAATAGTGTATGCCTTCATAATCTCCACCTTAAAACAGGGGAGTGAACAATATAATCAAACCATTTTTCACTTGTTTAAATCATCATATTTTACTATTTTATATAGTTTAGATTAATGTTTTTTATAAAAATGTATCATTAAATGACCTCTTTATAACCAATGCTGCGGTAAAAACCTCAAACGGGAGGAAAACTTATGAAATTCACTATTTCGTGTGGAGAGCTCAAACACTGCTTACAACACATCATTAGTGTTATACCGAGTAAAACAACGCTTCCCTCACTGAACCAAATCCTGCTTCAGGCAAAAAACGGCGTCCTTACCATTACCGCAACAGACCTCGAAATATCCATTAAAACTGTCATACCGACAACAATTGAAACAGAAGGAAGCATCACTATCACCGGACGTCTCCTGTACGATTTCGTCCGCGAAATCCCCGACACCCCAATCCAATTCTCTGTCGAGGACAAAAGTATCTATATCCAGTACCCCCGCGGAAAATATACCTTCTTCGGCCAGGACCCGCTCGAGTACCCACAGCTCCCGGAAATTGACAAAAAACAAAGCATCTCCATAAATAAACAATCGCTCCTCCGGCACATTGAAAAAGTCATTTTCGCCGTTGCCCTTGAAGAACTCCGACCGGCATTGACTGGCGTCCTCTTTCAGATCCGGCAAAATCAATATCGCCTCGTCTCCACTGATGGCCACCGCCTCGTCAGAGTCATCAATAATAAATTCTCCTCCTCAGAAGACGTTCCGGATATTATTATCCCGATTAAGGCGCTCACCCTCTTGCCAAAAATCTGTGGAGACGGAGACGAAGATATTAAAATGTCTTTCGCACAGCGATATGTACTCTTTGAATCACAAAACGCCGCACTCAGCGTAACACTTATAGAAGGAAAATTCCCAGATTACGAACGAGTAATACCTGCAAATGAACATAAACAACTTATTATTAATCGCGAACAATTCTCATCATCGCTTCGGGCCGCATCAGTCGTTGCACACCATATCAATCAACAAGTGAAACTCAGCTTGCAGCCAGATAAAATTACCATCTTCGCCCAGGATATGGACCTCGGTGAAGGCATCGAAACCGTCGAAGCTGAATACACGGGCGACCCCCTTGAAATCGGCTTCAGCGCCGCATATCTTCTCGCCGTGCTCAACCATATTGACACCGAGCATGTCCGCTTACATTTTGACACCCCAGTGAGCGCAACACTCGTCTTCCCAATGATTCAAAACGAAGGCGAAGACATCCTTATGCTCATTATGCCCATTAAACTGGCTGGGTAGATAATTTGATGTTATAGAAAGTAATATTATTGATAAAAAAATAGCGAAATGATAGTAACAATAAACAAACCAGATTCCATCGGCAGCATCTTAGAATCCCTTTTTGAATCATACGGACTCACCGATGGCGTAAAACAGCAGCAGGCTTTGAATTTATGGCGCGAGATCGTCGGAAAAACTATCGCTGACGTTACAATACCCACTAAAATCGAACACGGCAGACTGTTCGTCCAGGTTGAAAATCCCTCCTGGCGGCAGGAAATTATCTTCTATAAACAAAAAATTATAAAACGGTTGAATAAAAAACTCGGTAAAAACATCATAAAAGACATCATTTTTCATTAAATCTAACACTCGAATATCTGTTGGGGCGAGATACACAATGTCATCAGCATCATCAGCATCTCAATACAGTGCAAAACATATTCAAGTTTTAAAAGGACTCGAAGCCGTCCGAAAACGCCCTGCAATGTACATCGGCGACACCAGCAAACGAGGCCTCCATCACCTCATCAACGAAGTCGTGGATAACAGCATAGACGAAGCAATGGCAGGATTCTGCACCAAAATCACTGTTACCCTCCACAAAGGTAATCTCGTCTCCGTCCTGGACAACGGGCGCGGGATCCCCGTGGATGAACACCCGACACAAAAACGCCCCGCATTAGAAGTCGTTATGACTATGCTCCACGCCGGCGGAAAATTCGATAAACATACATACAAGGTCTCCGGCGGACTCCACGGCGTCGGCGTCTCCGTCGTTAACGCCCTCTCCGAATGGCTTGAAGTCGAAGTCTACCGCGATGGTCTCATCCACAAACAACGGTACGCCCGCGGCATCCCCACCTCCGACGTTACGGTTGTCGGAAAAACAAAATTCACCGGCACTAAAACAACGTTTCTCCCGGACTCCGAAATCTTCTCAAAAATCGAATTCAGCTACGAAATCGTCTCCCAGCGGCTAATGGAACTCACTTTCCTGAACAGAGGACTTACCATCGAATTGATAGACGAAAATACCGGCACCAAGGAATCATACTACTCAAAAACAGGCCTCATCCAGTTCGTCAAATATCTTGACCAGGGAAAAACCGCCCTCCATACACCTATATATCTCACCGGCACAAAAGAAGACATCGGAGTCGAAATCGCCCTCCAGTATAACGATTCCTATAACGAAAGCATTCTCTCGTACGTCAACAATATAAACACTATCGAAGGCGGCTCCCACATTTCAGGATTAAAAACCGCCCTCACAAGAACCCTGAACAACTATGCCATAAAAAACAACCTCTTTAAAAACGATAAAATATCACTCTCCGGCGAAGACGTCCGCGAAGGATTAACCTGCGTCATCAGCCTCCTTGTCCCAAATCCCCAATTTGAAGGACAAACAAAAACGAAACTCGGCAACAGCGAAGTAAAAGGCATCATTGAATCACTCTTCGGAGAAAAACTGAGCGAATACCTTGAAGAGAACCCCGCAACTGCCCGAAAAATCTTAGAAAAAAGCCTGACTGCCGCTCACGCCCGTGAAGCGGCACGAAAAGCCCGCGAGCTCGTCCGGAGAAAAAGCGCCCTCGAAGGCTCAAGCCTCCCCGGAAAACTCGCTGACTGCACCTACGACAATCCCGCTGAATGCGAAATCTACCTCGTCGAAGGAGACTCCGCCGGCGGCTCCGCTAAACAGGGACGTGATAGAAGATTCCAGGCTATCCTTCCCCTCCGTGGTAAAATCCTCAACGTCGAAAAAGCCCGCCTCGATAAAATCCTCAGCAACGAAGAAATCCGAACCATCGTTACCGCTCTCGGTACCGGCATCGGCGGCGATGAGCTCGACCCCGACAGCGATAAGTTTGACCCCAACAGCGTCCGCTACCACAAAATTATCATTATGACCGATGCCGACGTTGACGGCTCCCATATACGCACTCTTCTTTTAACATTCTTCTTCCGCCATATGAGACCCCTCATCGAATCAGGCAAAATCTACATCGCCCAGCCACCCCTCTACCTCCTCAAAAAAGGAAAAGAACTCTATTATGCCTATGACGATGACGAGCGCGACCTTATCCTTAAACGGCTCGGTGGTAACAACGGCGTCAACATCCAACGCTATAAAGGATTAGGTGAAATGAACCCCGACCAGCTCTGGAAAACCACTATGGATCCGGAAACCCGCACAATCCTCAAAGTAACCCTTGAAGACGCCGCCCAGGCAGAATACCTCTTCACCACGCTGATGGGCGATGACGTCGAAAACCGTCGCAACTTCATCGAAAAACACGCTAAATACGTCAGAAATTTGGATATATAATATGTCAAATCTTAAAATATTACTGTATTTAAAATCCCGCTTGAGAATGCAACAGCTTTTACCCTTGACTTTATACCAAATTAATTGTATTTTTAACCGAATTTTTGCCAAATACTGAATATATAATCTCGGCTTAACTCGATGAAACTCACAATCCTTGGCAGTGGCAGTAAAGGTAATGCCGCCGTTCTCCAGAAAAATAACAAATCCATTCTCATTGATGCAGGCTTTCACTATAAAGAACTAACACGCCGTATGCACGAACGCGGTATCCGCCCCGACAGCATCATCGCAATCCTGATAACTCACGAACACATTGACCACACCCGGGGACTCGGAGCATTCACCCGCATTCACCGAGTACCCGTATACATCAATGAAGGCACCTTTGAAAACCTCCTTGACGAAATTAAAGCAGATATCATCCAGAGAATAGAATATTTCTCGCTTGAAGCAAAAAAATCCTCACCCGTAACCTTCACAATCAATAATATTACCGTAACCCGTTTTCCCATACCTCACGATGCCGCCTCCCCTGTCGGATATACCTTCTCATCCGCAGGGCAAAAAATCAGTTTCGTTACTGACCTTGGCTCAATTACCGACTCCGTCATAGAAAACTTGAGCGGCTCCTCTCTTATCGTCCTCGAAGCAAACCACGATAAAACAATGCTTCAGCAGGGAAAATACCCGGACTATCTCAAACAAAGAATTGCCGGTCCTTATGGTCATTTATCAAATGACGATGCCTGCGAAATTCTCCTCAAGGTTCTGTCCGCTGAACTACAAACTGTTTATTTAGCCCATTTGAGTCAGGAAAACAACCGACCGGAACTCGCTTACCAGGCAGTCAAAAACTACCTAACTGAACGATTCCAAATACTTCCACAAATCCGAATCGCTTACCAAAATGAATCCACCCAAACGGATATCATATTGCTCGATGAAACCATCCCGACAAAAAATCCATACTAACCAGAAAAAACACGCCGTCTATGGATAATAAAACTATTGTTGTAACGGTATTTATACTCGTTTATACCTATTTAATATTATTCAAAAGCTACCGTTCCATTGCAATTTGGTGCGGCATCGGAGCATTGCTCGCAACAAACGTTATTAATTTTGCCCGTATCCCCTCAGCTATAAACTGGAATATCCTCGGTATTTTCGCTGGAACTCTCATTATCGCTGAATTCTTTACCCTATCTCGGGTTCCGGCACGCCTCTCGGACATCCTCATCGGACGGTCAAAAACTGTTGGTTCAGCAATGCTCCGCGTCTGTCTCCTCTCCGGACTTATCTCAATGTTCATCGAAAACGTCGCGGTTGTCCTCATCATCGCACCAATTGCTTTTCAGGTTGTTAAAAAACTCAAAATATCACCGGTATCTCTCCTCATTGGCATTGCCATTATGAGCAACCTCCAGGGCACTGCAACCCTTATTGGCGACCCCCCCAGTATGATCCTTGCCGGACAGCTTAAAATGAACTTTAACGATTTCATTTTCTACCATAGCAGACCAGGTATCTTCTTCGCTGTTCAACTCAGCTTTATCATCGGTGCACTTGTTCTGTTTTATATTTTCAAAGTATTAAAAGAACCCGTTCCGGAAATCACTCAGGAACACATCACAAGCTGGGTACCGACTATCCTGTTATGCTGTGCAATCATCGGACTTGCACTTGCCCCGATATTCGACCCGAACTTCCGCTGGCTCAGCGGTACCATTTGCGTATTCTTCGCACTGATAACCATACTCTGGAGTCTTATTCATAATTCAAATGACTCAATAACCGTTATCAAACAATACGATTGGGATACGACCCTGTTTCTCGCCGGCGTTTTTGTGCTTATAAGCTCTTTTGAATCAGTCGGGCTCATCGGAGATTTAAAAACTATTATATTGAGATACCTGGGTTCCAATATTACACTGAATTTTGCATTTATTGTGTCGTTTTCTGTCATTGTTTCGGCGTTTCTTGATAATGTCCCGTATATAATGCTGATGATACCGGTAACTCACCAGATGGGTATTGACATCGGAGCAGAGTACCTGCTGACCTTCGGACTCCTTGTCGGCACCTGCTTCGGTGGAAATATTACCCCTGTCGGCGCCTCAGCGAATATCGTCGCCGTCGGCTTGCTTAAAAAAGAGGGATATCCAATCTCATTCTGGACATTCGTTAAAATCGGACTGCCGTTCACGATAGCTGCAACCATCGGCGGCGCCGTATTTATCTGGCTGATATGGCATTGATTCCGCGGAACAAATTATATAATGAGCAAGTTTACCCTTTAAATTCATTTACTAAAATTGTAATACATTTGCGGTATGCGCAATTAAATAAAATACCAAAAAATGCGGTTTATTATTTGTTTGCTGTAATTTCCTCTTTACATACATAATAATTTTTTATATTTTTAAATAGAACTAAACTCTTAAAAACATTTATTAAAAAATAAAATGTTAAAAAGCACTGATATCAAACAAAACAACTATAAAATTATTGAGATTGATTTGCATAGTAATCTTAATCCAATTGAAATTTCATTGATTGACTGTGTATTTAAAAATTTTTCTGATAATGATATCACATACGATGTATCTAATAATCATTTTGTTTTATTCTTAAATTCATTGGATTTAGAATATTTTAAAAATGAGCTTTCCAGAGTAAAATTAAGCCACGCCGTTTCAAACAATCTTTTGTCTTTATTTGACAATTTAATAAGTAAAATTGAATCCATAAAAAGTTATGGTTTAAAAGGGAGAAAACGTTTATTTATCGGCTATAATAAAGAAAGAAAAGTAAAAAACCGAGAGCAAAAGGAAGTCAACCGAAATCAATTTTATTATGCAAGTAATAATAAATTTTCAATAGAGAACAACGTTCCTCCTGATAAATTCATTAATAAAATTATATGCGGGGATAGTGAAAGGATCTTAAAAAAAATACCAGACAATTGTGTTGATTTAATATTTACTTCCCCTCCATATAATTTCGGTTTAGACTATGAGAAAAACGATGACGCTCATTATTGGGAAAATTATTTCACAAAGCTTTTCAACATATTTAATGAATGCATTCGCATTTTAAAATATGGCGGCAGAATAGCGGTTAATATTCAACCTCTTTTTTCAGATTACATACCAAGCCATCACATCATCAGTAATTATTTCATAAATAAAAAGCTTATCTGGAAAGGTGAAATACTGTGGGAAAAAAACAATTATAATTGTAAGTATACCGCCTGGGGGAGCTGGAAAAGCCCGAGCAACCCATATTTAAAATATACTTGGGAATTTATTGAAATTTTCTGCAAAGGAATATTGAAAAAATCTGGTGATTCAAAGTTAGCCGACATCTCCGCAGATGAATTCAAAAATTGGGTTTTTGGTAAATGGTCTATTGCTCCCGAAAGAAATATGAAAAAATATAATCATCCTGCAATGTTTCCCGAAGAATTAGCCGTACGAATTCTAAAACTATTCAGTTTTCAAACTGATTATATTGTAGACCCGTTTAATGGCGTTGGAACAACATCATACACCGCAAAGATACTAAACAGAAGATATCTCGGTATTGATATATCTCAAGAATATTGCGATACCGCTAACACTCGGTTAGCATCTGTTTTTCTGTAAGGAATTTGTATGGCTTACCGCGTAGATGATATTATAAAAGCATATGACGTTTTAGTTAAAGGCATAGAAGCAAAAGCAGACTCTGAAGATGAACGCGCTTATGGTGGTGTAATACGGTCAGGAAAAGGTTTCCTTGTTGAAAGTATTGCCCACAGAATGGTAGAAATTGCCTGGAAAAACTTAAAGGGGAAACCAAATAGGTTATCTATAGATAGAAAAACAATTAATATACCAATTAATAAAACATACATAAGTAAAATCAAATATACAGAGGTTAGAAAATACATAATATCTCATATAAATGAATACTCCTATGGCTTAAAAATTGATGTGCCGGTTTCAATTGATAATACATTCGTTATGGGAATTGAATGTAAAGCATATACTGAAAATGCAATGCTCAAGCGAATTCTCGTTGATTTTACACTGCTTAAAAGCGTTATTACAGATGTCAAATGCGTTTTATTGCAACTCGAAAGCCAATTAACGGGTGATTATTCAGAACCATCTAAAAAAATAAAATACGGAAGTCCTCCTACTCATACTTTATTGTCATATTTTGATGTCAATTTGAATATAATAACTCTCCTTGAGGGGGAGCGAAAAGTAGATGAGCCGATTCATAAGCCACAGCATTATAAAGAATTAAAGAAAGAAAATTTAGTATCGGGTATTTCATCAATACAAAAAATGCTAGCAAATTATTTATAAACTGTCTTTGTAATGGTTCCTTTATGGTATTTGATAAAATTCAGAATTGTATCTTTATTATTTACGATCACAATTTTCTGTAGAGTCATAAAAATACAAGTCTGTGCAAAATAGTTCCAGTGTATTTCTTAGAATCCGTGCAAATAATTAAACATCTGAATGCTGAATATGAAAAAATATATAGTCTTTTGCGTGATTTTGTGTATTACTGTAATCAGTTCTCCGACATCCGTACCTGCGCCATTTAAACAAGATAAATCCGCTAAATACTGGGTCTTCTTCAAAGACAAAGATACTTCGCTCCTGCTAAAAGCCCGCTCAAGTAACAATATTCAACGGACACTCCTGAGCGAACGTTCCCTTACCCGAAGAGCTAAAGCAAAAATAGAACCAATACAAGCATCCGATTTGCCGGTATCATTAAAATACCTCGACGCTTTATCATCCGCCGGCTTCCGACCCGTTACCATCTCCCGATGGCTCAATGCCGCAACATTCTATCTCACAAAACACCAGGCAGACAGCCTTCAATCTATCCCCTTTATTACCGCTGTCAGACCCGCTGAACACTGGAAATCTGCCCCTCCAAAACCGGCAACTGTACTTTCACTGCCAAAACTTGATACAAAGGATAAATCCTCCATTTATTATGGGTACTCATTAACCCAAAATAGACTTACCGGCACCCTTGAACTCCACAAAGCTGGCATTACTGGCAAGGGCGTGCTCATCGGTATGCTTGACACCGGCTTTAACACCAACCACGAATCTTTTGAGCACACAACGATTATCGCCGCGTATGACTTCATCAATAAAGATACCGTTGTCTCAAACCAATCCGGGCAGGACGCTGTAGACCAGGAATATCACGGTTCCGAAACCCTCTCAACTATAGCCGGCTATCGCGAAAGATACCTCATCGGAACTGCCTATAACGCACAATTCGCCCTCGCTAAAACAGAAGTTACCCCTAGCGAAACATCTATTGAAGAAGATTACTGGGTCGCCGGCATCGAATGGCTGGACAGCGTCGGTGTTGATATTGTATCAAGCTCACTCGGATATACAACGTTCTCAGATACCTCATACTATACGCCGGCAGATATGGACGGAAACACTGCACTCACGACAATTGCCGCAGACATTGCCGCTTCAAAAGGCATCCTGGTTATTGTCTCTGCTGGTAATGAAGGTAATGATTCGTGGTACATCATCGGGGCACCAGCCGATGGAGACAGCGTACTCGCTGTCGGTGCCATTGATATAAACGGCATTATTGCATCCTTCAGCTCACACGGTCCGACTGCTGATGGACGAATTAAACCGGATGTAGTCGCTCAGGGAGTCTATGTCTTTACGGTAACTCCTGGATACTACGACAGTTATTGGTATTTGAGCGGCACTTCCTTCGCCTGCCCGCTTACTGCTGGCGCCGCCGCCCTCATCCTCTCCGCACACCCCGAACTGACACCGATGCAAATCATTAATGCATTCAAACAAACCGCCAGCCAGCATAACAATCCCGATAACACCTACGGCTGGGGGCTTATCAACGCGCTCTCTGCCGCCACCTATTATGGCCCCGTATTCAGCAATGAACCTGACGTTACCTACTCATCATCCGGCAGCTTGATTAAAACCTGCATTCTCTCGACCGTCGGACTTGATTCAACTTCCTTAACCCTCTATTACGCCACTGCTCCGTTCTCCAACTACACTCCACTCCCATTAACCGTAACCAGCAATCCATCCGAATTTTCCGCTCTTATTCCTATATCTCAGCATGGAACATTCGTAAAACTGTATTTCTCTGCCCGTGACCGTTCAGGAAATACAACGACTTTCCCCAATCTATCTCTTCGCCAGCCGTTTACACTGACGACCGGTGATAGCTCCACCCATATAAATCCTATCATTCCAACTGAACTAACCCTCTCACACAATTACCCAAACCCCTTTAACAGCAGTACCACATTTACTCTCACTCTTGCCTATCGTGCTCACGTTCGTATCACCATTTACGATGCACTCGGCAGAAAAGTAAAAATCCTCTTCAGTGATATGCTTGGCCAGGGAACCTATCCATTCAGATGGGAGGGCACCGCCGATTCTGGCGCCTCTGTTGCCTCCGGCATATACTTTTACCAGGCAATCGTCGGTTCACGCTCAATAACTAAAAAAATGATGCTTATTCGATAATAATACCCCTTATTATAAAAAAACACTTAACAATTTGATAAAATTTTCATATCTTTAAACTTTAAAATCTCTGAAAATACAAAGTTTCTCTTCCCTGAAGCTTTGAATTTTTATAATACGTGAACTTTGATTTAATGCAATTATTGCAATTTATGCTACTGATAAAAAATTGCATTTTTTCAAAGGCCTGAATTCCATATTTCCGTCACGAGGAACCATTCAAAGGAATCTCACTATGAACTTTACAGAAAAAGTCCTTTCAGCAATAAAGAAAAAGAACTCATACGTGTGCGTAGGACTCGACACCGATGTCAACCGCATCCCAAAAAGTTTATACGGCAAGTCATTCAAGCGAATCTTTCTATTTAACAGAGCAATCATTGAAGCAACCGAACCGTATGCGATTGCCTATAAATTCAACTCCGCCTTTTATGAATCCGCCGGTGTCACCGGTATCGAAGCACTTCAGGAAAGCATACTGCTCGTTCCGCACACCGCCATAACCATTCTTGATGTAAAACGCGGTGATATCGGAAGCACAGCAGAGCACTATGCGTCAGCCGCATTTGATCGGTTTTCCGCAGATGCGGTTACAGTGAATCCGTATTTGGGATTGGATAGCTTAGAACCGTTCCTGAAATATAAAACAAAAGGGGTCTTTGTACTCTGTCTAACATCAAATCCAGGCTCTCGAGATTTTCAGCAGCTTAAGCTTGCCGATGGCAACCACCTTTACTGTACCGTTGCCCGGAAAATCACTGATTGGAACACACACAACAATCTTGGCTTGGTTGTCGGTGCCACCCACCCCAAAGAGCTCAAAGAGATACGCACTATTGCCCAGGATATGCCGTTTCTCATCCCAGGAATCGGCGCTCAACAAGGCGACCTTGAAAAAACAGTTCTTGCCGGATTGGGAAAAAATAAATCCCCCATTCTTATCAACGCAAGCAGAAGTATTATCTACGCCTCCTCCGAAAGTGATTTCGCAAAGGCCGCTCAAGAACAGTGCAAAAAACTGCAGAATGAGATAAACTCAGCCGCCGATACAATAAAACCAAAGAAGAAATAAACTTTTAATACCATCTAAAATCACTCACGTAACACTTAAAAAACAGTTGTACAAAATGTGGAAAACTTTTCCCACTCTTATAACATATCTGTCTCTTTTTAAAACAATTCGTGGAATAATTTGTAAATATCAAATACAAAATGAAAAAAAATACTATTGACAAGCCTTCATCCATTATAAAATTCCTGAATATAAAAGTGTGGATAACTTGTTAATATTATTAAAAGAGACTTTCTTATATCATATTCTCTTTGAAAAGATACTCATTCATATAATATTTTTGTGGCATATCAACATTAATGTAATATAAAACATTAATGACTGCAAAATGATCTCCGTTGTAATCATTTAAAATTTCTTTGGGATAAAAAAACACTCATTATTATAAAAGGTTTTTTAACAAATATTCTTTTATAATATATCTATATACAAAATATTATTATTATTATTATCACTGTTGAAAACTGGATAAATTAGCTATTGAAAAGAAAAATAACAATCAGTTGTTCAATGAGGATAGAAAAGGTACAATATATAGTAGTATTAAGAGTACGGATGATTTTTAAGTTATGTTGATAACGTTACAATTAAGTGTTAGTAATGAGATAAAAAATGTGCAAAGAGGTGAGAGAAAAATAATAATAAGGAAAATGTATGAATTTAGAAAGTTATTAGATGTTTAAAGGAAGATACAGAACAGTTATTCACAGTTATTTACAGAGGTAATTAACAATTTATTCACACGGTATAAGATAGTGTTAGAGAGAGAATTTTTTATTACGGTCTCGCAGTATATGTTGTTCGACAGTGTAGTCTATCCTCGTATCGCTCAAATGCCAATTCAATAAGTCGCTGTACAAGATTCTTATAAGGTATACCTGTTGCTTCCCAGAGTTTGGGATACATACTTATTTTTGTGAATCCCGGTATAGTATTAAGCTCATTTAAATAGACATCATTTGTCTCTTTATCAAGGAAAAAATCAGCACGCGCCATACCAGCGCAGTCAATCGCTCTGTATGCTGAAAGAGCAATTTTCTGCACTCGTCTTGTAATGTCTTCAGAAATCGGAGCCGGGATAAGGAGTTTCGACCCTTCGTCAATATATTTTGCCTCGTAATTATAAAACTCCCGTGATGGAATTATCTCACCAGGGATTGAGGCAATCGGCTCATCATTTCCAAGTACTGAACACTCTATCTCGCGGCAGGCAATCGCCTTTTCAGCAATCAGCTTTCTGTCAAACTCTGCAGCATAATCAACCGCTCCTTCAAGCTCACCCGGTGAGTGCACCTTCGTAACACCAATACTCGAACCTGTGTTCGCTGGCTTTACGAAACAGGGATACCCTAAGTCTTGTTCAATTCTGCTGATAATCTGGGGTTTTATTGTTCGCCATTCACTTCGGAGAAAATGCAGGTATGGTGCAACCGGCAGGCGATGAACCGTAAAAATATCCTTCATCAGAACCTTATCCATCCCAATGGCAGATGCGGCAACTCCCGCACCAACATATGGTAACCCAGACATCTCAAACAATCCCTGAATAGTGCCGTCTTCTCCGTACGGTCCGTGGAGCACAGGAAATAACACATCCATCCGTTGAAGAATGCGCTTTATAGCTGGTTTGTCGTTCCCACGAACACTACCTGGATTCGTGGGGGTAAACGTTCCACTTACAAGAAGAAGTGAATCTTTATTCGGTGTTGCAGGTATGTAAACAGCTTCATCGGGAGTTACTGTCTCCCCGTTAAGAAGGCGCTGAGCATCTTCACCGATAACCCACAATCCCTCCTGCGTAATCCCGATAAGCTCAATTTCGTATAACTCAGTGCTTATGACGCTAATGATTGACCGTGCTGACATCAACGACACTTGATGCTCGCTTGAACGCCCCCCAAATATCACTCCAATTCGTTTTTTCATAATCATTACCATAACTTTTGTGATTTTTATACAAAATGGAATCTTTGATTTAACGCAGGCTTCTGAAAACAGATCCGCCTTCGGCGGAAAAGCCTGCGGCTACCGATTATATAACAATTTTAAGTAGAGATAGGTCAGTGACCTGTCTCTACAATAATTTGCGATTTAATGGATTTTTTCAAAGGTCTCTCGAATTTTTATAAAGAACCACTCATATAAAAAATAAACCATAGAGACAACAATAGAACGGTTAAAAATAAATAGAAAACACAAAAACATTATTGTTACTTTGACTTTATCATTATACCAAGTTCCTCTAATTGCTTTGGGTCTACTTCTGATGGTGTATCCACCATCGGACAATACGCTCGATTTGTTTTCGGAAATGCAATAACGTCACGGATAGACGACGCTCCTGCTAACAGCATAACCAGCCGGTCAAATCCTAATGCAATGCCCCCGTGAGGCGGCGCTCCATATACAAATGCATCTAATAGAAATCCGAATTTCTTTTGAGCTGTTGAGCGGTCTATAGAGAGGGAGTCAAAAATTAATTCCTGCAATTCCCGCCGATGGATACGGATACTGCCTGAGCCTATCTCATACCCGTTTATAACAATGTCATATGCACGCGAGCGGACCCTGGCTGGATCCGTTTTAATGTAAGCAATATCCTCCGGGAGCGGTGCTGTAAACGGATGATGCATAGAAGTCCACTGTTTGGAATCTTCATCATATTCGTACAGCGGAAATTCGGTAACCCAGAGCAGGCTATACTGTTCTTTCGGCGGGATATTGAACTGATTGATTAGTCGCAGACGAAGCGCTCCCAATACGGTAAACGTTATGTTTGCAGAATCAGCCACAAAAAATAGCACGTCGCCCGGCTGTGCATTCATCGCAGAGAGTATCTTCTGACCGACAGATATCGGGATATACTTTGCAATACCACCCTGCAGACCCTCCGGAGTAACTTTCAAAGTAATCAGTCCGCCGGCACCGATAGACTTTACAAACTCAGTCAGCTCGTCTGATACCCTTCTTGAAATTTCACCCGGTCCGGAAAAATTCAGCCCTGAGACGACGCCTCCCTTTGAAACAGTTTCACGGAATAGTGAAAACTCCGTTTGTCCAACAATTTCAGAGAGGTTCGTTATCGGCATATCCCACCGCAAATCCGGTTTATCGCTCCCGTAACGGGCAATCGCTTCATCGTATGTCATCTGCGGAAATGGTGCTTTCAGCTCAATAGCAAGAACGTCTTTAAAAACTGAAACCAGAAGACCGGTAATGGTCATAATAATATCTTCTTCATCAACAAACGACATTTCCATATCTATCTGGGTAAATTCCGGCTGGCGGTCAGCGCGCAAATCTTCATCACGAAAACATTTCACGATCTGGATGTATTTATCCATTCCCGATACCATAAGAATCTGCTTGTACGTCTGAGGGGACTGGGGAAGTGCATAAAAATACCCGGGAAACATTCGGCTTGGAACTAAATAATCCCGTGCCCCCTCCGGAGTGCTTTTCATCAGCATTGGTGTTTCAATTTCGAGAAAACCGAGTTTATCAAAATATTGCCGCACCGCCTGATAACATCGATGCCGTAATTGAATATTGTTCTGCATTGACCGTCGTCGTAAGTCAAGATACCGATACTTCAAACGGAGTTCTTCAGCAATCTCGATGGTGTCAGAAATCGGAAACGGCGTTACTTTACTTTCATTCAAAATTTGAATTGCTTCAACACGAACCTCAATTTCACCAGTCGGCAGTTTCGTATTCACCATTCCACTCGGACGGGGTTCCACCAGTCCTTTCACGGCAAGCACAAATTCCCGCCGCAATTCACCTGCTATGCCGTGAATTTCAACATCCGTACTAATATCGAAAACAACCTGAGTTATTCCGTACCGGTCGCGCAAATCAATAAACCGGATACCCCCGTGGTCACGCCAATTATCAACCCAGCCATTTAATACAACAGTTTTACCGATATCTGTCCCGCGAAGCTCACCACATGTATGTGATCGCTTCATAAATGTTACTTCCATAAATACTGATCCTTGCTTTTAATCCTGTTCCATACCTCTTTATAAAATCAAAAATATACATAAATATTGCGATAATGACAATAATAATTAATGTGAGCTTTGATTTAATCAAAAATTTATGATTGTATACCTCATTTGTTCCCCTCTTGAGTGAGTATTGCACGAGTGATTTTTTAAATAACGAGATTGCTTCGTTTCGCTCACAAAGACTTTAATTTAAGCTTGTCTTTGCGAGTCCCGAGTCCGCCTGAATAGGCGGAAATCTCTCATAACCAAAAATAATATAAATTGTGTAAACACCAAGGTAAAACAGTATAATATTAATGTTAACTTATTGTTTATTCAAAGGATACTAAATAGTATTTTATTATACCATTTATACCTGACGCCACAAAAATCTTACGGTTTTTTACCAAACTACTCATAAAAAAAGCGGCTCCCGGTTTCCCGGAAGCCGCTTCTAATACATTGCAGCATAGTAAAGGAGAAAGTACTATGAAATAATTTCAGCGGTATTATCGGAACAACGCCAGTACATTCTGCGGCGCAACATTAGCTTGTGCCAACTGCGCTGTCGCCGTCTGCTGTAAAATCTGCAGACGTGTAGAAGCAAGCTGTTCATTCGCAATATCAGAATCCCAAATCCGGCTCTTGGTTGCTTCGGTATTTGTAATTGCAACCCGGAGCGTTGATTCTTTGAATCCCATCCGGGATATTGTCGCACCGATATTCTGCAGTGTCGAGGCAATCTTTTCCATTGCCGTATTTACATTTGAAAGTGCAATGCTTGACCCGCTCGCTGTGTACACTCGGTCAGATACATTCACCGCATCCACACCTAAGCCTGTTGCTGTGTTGTTATCAGAAATGCTGAACAGCATTGTGTTCGTTGTGTCACCGCCGGTTTGAAACGATTTATTAACATACGACCCGTCAAGCATCGTTATGTTATTAAAAGTCGTTTCCCGAACGATATCATTAATTTCGGATGTCAGCTCATTTATCTCTGTTGCGATGGCATTTCGCTCTGCTGAGCCTAACGTATCGCTTGCCGCCTGCGTTACCTTTTCCTTCATTGTAATTAAGATATTCTGAATATTCGTCAGGCCGCCTTCTCCAATTGACAATACGTTCTTTGCGGTCCCAACGTTGTCAAGTGCAACCGACAAACCGCGGGAGCGCGCATCCAACCGTTTAGAAATAGTAAACCCCGCCGGGTCATCAGCAACTTCATTAATGCGAAATCCGGTTGCTAACTTGAGCTGACTTGTTTCTAATTTTCGGTTGACTAATTTTAAAGCATTGAGGGCATTAAGTGCTGCAATGTTGGTGTTGACTCGGGTAGAATCACCAATAGCCATTGGAAACCTCCTTGTTATGGTTATCTAGCATCCTTACTAGATGTTTGCATTGATTGCGCGGTTTTGAACGTTTTTACAGTAACGTTTCAGTTTAAGTAATCGTC
>Ga0315291_10000205_pt1 | contig 73732 bp, 56 predicted proteins | sample YL17G12_20_MG_FD_203070 | JGI IMG/M metagenome (GOLD analysis project Ga0315291, IMG submission 203070) | Sediment microbial communities from Yellowstone Lake, YNP, Wyoming, USA - YL17G12_20 | ecosystem: Environmental > Aquatic > Freshwater > Lake > Sediment | place: USA: Wyoming | collected... | reverse complement strand
GATGGTGATTAGCGACCTTCATGTTACGGGTGGGATCGTTAAGAGCAAAGAAGAATATTCGATTTTTTTGAAAAAGATGAAAACACTTCACCCTTTGGGCAGGATTGGAACTCCCAAGGATATAGCAAATTTAGTGTCTTTTTTAATTTCTGATGAAGCTAGTTGGATCACTGGTGCCAGTATATGCATCGATGGTGGGAGAGCACTGCTTTGGCCAAGGTAATTTGGCCAACGTAGGCTGACCGTAAAATACTTCCCCGTCAGGGTCAAAGCTTAAGACAATCCAATCTTTTGTTAGATGAACTTGCAGAGATAGAGTATATCTGAAAAAAATTTTCTTTAAGAAAGATGAGGAGAACAATGTTGGAATATCAATTTAAAAAACGTCCGTATTATTTTTTTGCAACTGTCTTTTTTTTCTTGCTAATCCAATGTTCTTTAATCGAAGTTCGAGCGGGTAAGGATGAGCACAAGATTTTGGTAGAGATGCCGCAGACTCACGTGGCTCTTGTGGTTGATACAGTCTACGGACAGGTTATTACCGATCCCTATCGCTGGCTGGAGGATGCTGACAGTCCAGAGGTCCAAAAGTGGACTGAGGACCAGAATGCATATACTCGCTACTGGCTTGATAGAGTCCCCCAGCGGAACTATATCTACAACCGTTTGAAAAAGCTCTTAAGCATTGGTTATTTGGGTAGCCCAGTCGTGCGAAAAAATGGTGTCTTCTATACAAAAAGGATGGTTACAGAAAATCAGCCCATACTCTATCTGAAGAATGAATTGGAGAACGCTCCTCAGGTGATAATTGATCCCAATATATGGAGCAAGGACGGGACAATAGCAATGGACTGGTGGGTACCTTCTGAAGATGGTCGGTTCGTTGCCTACGGGGTTTCGGAAGGGGGGAGTGAAAAAAGCACTCTACATATCCGCGAGGTATCGACCGGGAAGGACATCTCAGATACTATCCCCCATACCCCTTGGGCCGACGTTGCATGGCTTAAGGATAACAGTGGCTTTTATTATACTCGCCATCCAGCGCCCGGAACAGTGCCGAAGGGGGAAGAGAACTACTATCGACGTGTTTTCTTTCATAGACTGGGAACCTCCTTTAGTGACGACCCGATGATTTTCGGTGAAGGACACGCAAAGGATGAGTGGCCCCAAGTTTCTCTCTCCTCTGACGGGTGGTACCTTTTGCTCTCGGTCTGGCAGGGATGGTCCAGATCAGAAATCTATTTTCAAGACCTTAAGCAAGGTAGCGAATTGAACACTCTTACTAAAGATATGAATGCTCTTTTCTGGGGTGAGATATTAGGAGATACTCTTTACCTTTTCACCAATTACCGTGCACCTCACTATCGTCTTTTCAGTGTGAATCTAAAAAAGCCACAACCGGAAAATTGGAAGGAACTAATACCAGAAGGTGATACCATTCTCAAGAATTTCGACATTGTGGGCAGCCATATTGTTATTGAATCTTTGGAGAGTGCTTGTTCTCGGCTTAGTATTTATACCCTTGCTGGAAAGCTTGAAACTGAGATTCCTCTGACCGCCATGGGTTCTGTTAGCGGGATGAGTGGCGAATGGAATTCAAAGTATCTTTTTTTCGGTTTTGAATCCTTCCTCCTGCCAATGGCTCTTTATCGTTATAGCATTGACTCAGGCAGTTTGGAAGTCTTGGATCGGCTTAAGTCTGACCTGGATTTCTCAAGTTTTGAACAAAAGCAGGTTTGGTATGAATCTAAGGACGGTACTAAAGTATCTATGTTTATGGTGCACAAAAAAGGTCTTAAACTAAATGGCCAAAGTCCGACTCTTTTAACTGGTTATGGTGGCTTCAATGTGTCTATGACTCCCTACTTCTCACCGGAAGTTTATCTCTGGATAGAGAATGGTGGCGTTTTTGCTCTGCCCAATCTTAGAGGTGGGGGAGAGTATGGTGAAGAATGGCATCAGGCTGGCATGCTGAATAACAAGCAAAATGTCTTTGACGATTTCATTTCTGCGGCGGAATGGTTAATCCATCAAGGTTATACGAACCCTAAGAAACTAGCTATATCCGGTGGAAGTAACGGTGGGCTTCTAGTCGGTGCAGCTTTGACCCAGCGTCCTGACTTCTTCGAGGTGGTGGTGTGTAAGGTTCCACTTTTGGATATGGTTCGCTACCATAAATTTGATATTGCGGAGCTATCCATCCATGAATATGGATCTCCCGAAGATTCAAGCCATTTCAGATATCTATATGCTTACTCTCCCTATCATCATGTGCAAAAAGATAGAGAGTATCCTGCAGTTCTTCTCACTGCTGGTAGTTCTGATAGTCGAGTGAATCCGCTTCATGCGCGCAAGATGGCGGCTATTCTCCAATCATCTACTTCATCTGATCGTCCCATCCTTTTAAGGGTGGAGACTAAAACAGGTCACGGTCAGGGTGAACCCTTTAGTAAGTATATTGAAGAAAGTACCGATATCTATAGCTTTCTTTTCTGGCAATTGGGGATAAAGGATTGATTTTATTTATAAGAGGATAGATTTCTAGCTGTAATTGAATTGTATCACAAGCTAAGGCATAAACCAATACCAAAGGAAAGAACCAAACAAAAAGAAATTGAGCTTATCGTCAAGATGCATAAGCATAACCGTAAATTACTGACATTTTAAATTTGCAAAAAACCTGACATTTTTAATTTGCATTGACAAACCTTACAATTTACTTGACAAAACGGTATAATAGACTTATCTTATATTTAGCGAGAACTTCTAAAATCAATTGTTATCTGGTGGGTCAGATGAATTCAATGCCCGAAAAATTTTTTCCTATCCAATTTCTATTCTTCAGGAAACAAATGAATACTCTTGATCTTTCTAAGTCTAAGGAGATACTTCTGTGAGCACCCGTTTTGGCGATCATAGTTGCATTAATTTGTTGCAAACCAAAAACATAAAGTATGGAAAACCTGCAAGCCTACGCAGATCGAAATGAGGAAAAAAAGAAAGTTGATCCCCTTGAGGATTTTAATTCACTGCAACAAAGAAAAACTAAAACCTAAAACTTAAAGTCTCTGATCAAACAGAGAGGAGTGAGTGATGAAAAAGAAGGTTTTAACCTTAGGCGGGGTGCTGATTTTTATCTTGGTGGGGATGAGCTCAGTGCGAGCACAGGATCCGGGCAATCGAGACACCCTATGGATCGAGCGGATAAATATGGACCAAACTATTTGGCCAGGGGGATTGGGAAAGTCCTTTGCGGTTAAATGTAGTATTTACACAGACCAAGGTCTTGCAGGTTTTGCAATTCCATTGACTTTTTATCATTACAGAAACACAGATATTTTCGTTGATTCTGTAAAGTATGAGAGCTGGGTGCCCATACAAACAGCCGGTTACATTGGCTTTCAGAACCACAATGGAAACTTTGGGGATACAGCCAAGACATTTATGTTTGGAATAGTCTGGTTCACGGACAGCCTTCCTCCTACTCATCCCACTCAAAAACTTTTGTGTAACATCTGGTTTCATACCGGGATGCCATATACCATCTTTGATACAACTAGAAGCATAGTTCTGGACACCTGCACTTACTACCCCCCCCCGACAGGCACGGAACTAGGGTTTTATACGACTTCGGGTGTAGGTTATATGCCAGTTTTTGTTCCTGGCGCAATAGGTTATCCTAAAACTATCTCAGGGAATGTGAGAGGTACCAGTTTACCTTGCCCTATCTTTGTTTCGGGAGATAGGAAGAAGAATGGCTCAACTAATGATTTAGGGGATTATTCATTTGTGGTAGGAAAGGGTGGCAGGTGGGTGGTTTTCAGGGATTCTTCAATATGTTACTACGATTTCAATCCCTTGTTAAGGGATACTGCAGGAATTAATTTTGTAGATGTGAGTTGTTCCTTGTACACCTGTTTTTATCCCCAGCATTTCGTATTCACCGGCAGCACGGGAGGCAGTTATAGCTTGATAATTGATTCGGTTTTATGGGATGGATTGGAGTTGGATGAATGTGGTGAGGTGGGGGTATTTGATGATACTGGTGGGGGGATGTTATGTGTAGGTGCATCGGTTTATCATCCGGGAAGTCTCACTATACCTTTAATTGCTTGGAAGGATGATCCTTTGACCAGTGGGAGGGACGGATATATTGCGGGTGACACGATGTATTTTAAAGTATGGAGCAAAAATCACAACAGGGAGGAGGGTGCTTTATCTCACTATTCAGTAGGAAATGGCCGCTTTGAGAGTGGGGGTTTTTCGAGACTTTGGTTGACCTTCTTGCGAGGCGATGTAAACGCGGATGCCAAGGTCGGTCTAAGAGATGTGATTTATTTAGCTAACTATATCTTAAAAGGAGGTTCTCCCCCTGTTCTTTTATCATCTGGAGATGTGAATTGCGATGACAAAATCAACTTGGTGGATGTGGTTGCGTTAGCCCGATATGTTATGTGGCACTTACCTCTACCGTGTTAGCTGAAAAGTTTTTGAGATTGTAGGGGTGTTCAATTGAACACCCTACGAGTTATACAAGTCACTTAGGGGCTGAGATTGTTGAGCTCAGCGAAACCCCTTCTCTTATGCTGTGTATCCGCCTGATCTTTTTGGCTCTCCATTTATCCCTACCGTTTTTGTCTTCTTTTGAATAAGCTTGTCCGGATGATTAAGAATATGGAAGATGGTTTTCTGATCACTCCTTCCTACAGTAAAGCGAAATAGAGAATAAATGGACTGTTGAAAAAGGAACAGTTAGTCTTCTACTTCTTCCCTATAAGGATAATACGAAGTAAAGGGATGGTTGTCATACCACCAGCTCATATTATCCAGAGTTTTACAGTTGATTTTTAGTGAGGTTCACAAATTGTCCAACCTTTAATAAGGTAATTAGCCAACCAGATAACATCGGTTAGATCTATATGGCTATCACAGAACACATCTGCTGATAACAAAGATTTAGGCGCTGGTCCTCCTTTCAACAGATAGTTGGCCAAATAAATAACATCCGATAAGTTAATCTTAAAATCAGCATTTACATCCCCTATGGCTACCACTCTCATATGCACTGGCACTGTAACCTCACTCTCATCCGGATCATTGGAGACTATGACAAGTTCTGCAAAATAGTCAACGCCTGATGTATCTGGAGCCTCAAAGGTGGCGGAAATCGTTTGGCTGTCCAAAGGAGGAATTGTTCCCGAAACCGGCGAACATTCGAGCCAATCCACACCCTTATAAATCAATACAGCTAAGCTGTCGTGGATATAGCTGGTATTAAAGGCTATCTCCAAACCAATGGTCTTATCTGCGTTTTGTATCCCGACGGTGGACCCATCGACCGGCATCCCCATCGAAAGATATTGATACAAAATCCTTCCATTAGGATATAAGATCACCTCAAAAGTATAAGGCCCACCACCTGCAATATGATAGACCTCCTTATACTCAACTATAAATTTCGCCCCATCGTTATAATAATAAGCACTTCCTCCTATGTAGAAATTCAAGTCGTCCCAGAAAGGAGCGACTAAGTTCTCTGGAGCGAACTGGCTGGGAAGAGGTTCGTTCCAGAATTGAGTAAGGGTGCTGGTGAAACTGAGCCACCCATTGGTGCAAAAATAGATACTATTAAATTCGTTTCCGTAAAAGTAAAAAGAGAAGGGGAAACCGAGGTTGAAAGGACCCACATTATCATCATCTCCCAATCCAGTGATTTGGGTCCCTATTCCAGAAATCTCCTCCCAAACAAACTCAGGTCCACCAGGATCATCGCTATCTCTCCATTGGTAACCAAAGCTATCCGGTCCACCTGAATTAAAATGAATTGGACTGCCCACCCTGAAATCATTTTCACCTTTAACTAAGTTAGCACCATAATAGCTTGAGTCATATCCCTTAACAGCTGGTTCGCTTTCCCTTGAAACGTGCTGTTCGCTCATCTCAATTTGGAAGCGAAGATCACTTCCCCCAGTATTGTCGATGGTCAGAATGTCGACAGACGATTCGCCAATAATCAATACATCGCTCAAAGAATCCGGCGAGATTGCTATATCCGGTGGCACAATCCCTTCACCACGGAGAACTACAGTTAGAGTCGGCTCATCCGGATCGTTACTGGCGATAGTCAAGGTTCCAGTGATGGCTCCTGCCTTACTTGGGACGAATGCGACCAACACTTTGTGACTCTCTTTAGGATTCAAAGCGAAGCTGGTGGTATCCACAGTATAATCAGGATTGTCAGAGGAAATATTACTCACCGTCAATAAATCGGTCCCTTCATTAGAGACAATGAATGTATCGATGACAGATGCTCCAATGAATACATTGCCATAATCCAAAGTATCTTCTGAAATGACAATATCCGGGGCACCGGTTACATGCAGATGAGCTGGAACGGTGTCTTCCGGTTCATCCGGATCATTACTATAGATCACAATGTTAGCACGATAATCGCCACCATTTAAGCCGGTGGCATCGAAGGTAACTTCAATATCTACGCTATCACCTGCAGGAATAATGCCGGAAGTCGGATCCACAGAAAGCCAAGAGGTACCACCACCAGTTACCCATTTTAAGGCATTCGCAAACAATTGAATAGATTCAGTTCCTGCCTCAGAACCATAAATATTGAATCCCAAATAGACAGCATAACCATCACCTATTTGATTTGCCGTTATGACACGATCATAAGTAATTCCACTCACTATTCCTTGACCTACGTTACTAAAAGCAGTATCAGTTACCCAACCAATATATCCCCAGCCTGCATAGTGCCAAAATCCATTGGCGGTCCACGTCGCCGGCAATCCCTTTGCAATAGGATGGCTTGAATCTAAAATATTAACCTCTATAGGTGTGGAGCCAATCCAAGTCCAAGAATCTGGAAACCAATCAATCCAATCTCCATTTTGAATATATCCATGTCTTGATTCAATCCATGCAGTCAATTCCGTTAGATTTAAATCAATACCACCAAAGCGCCCCAAAATTGCATCAGCTCCTGCCGTCTCTGCTTCAGAAACACTACCAATATAAATATAATCATATCCTAAATCTGTTAACGTCGTTTCTATCTGTGGATTCTCATAAATTTCCGCATTACTACTTGCAGCATTAGTTATAGCAATTAAAGGAACTCCTCCTGTTCTCGAAGCAGTTAAATTCGATCGTCTGCTCGCTACCTTACTCCGTATCTCCTTCACGTTGAAACTCGGATGTTTACCTTTATCGGAATTCTTATCATAACTATCTGAAAATGATGGAGGTTGGTTCAATACAGTATTTTCTACTGTACTTATACTCAAGGAAGACACCGAAGTAGTTGCGACTCCCTCAATCGAAATTTCAAAGCTCAAATCGCTAAAACCGGTGTTGGAAATGATCAAAGTGTCAGTCGATTTTTCACCAGTGAATAAACTATCCTGTAAGGAATCAGGATAGACCGATATATCCGGGGGAATCAACCCTACACCCCGCAAAGGAACTGTTAGGCTCGGCTCATCCGGGTCATCACTTGCGATGGTAAGATCACCGGTAAATAAGCCGGTATCGTTAGGCATGAACGTAACTGTCACTCTTTGTTCTCCACCAAAAGGTGGCACACTAAAAGTCGTCGGATTGGCACTAAAAACTATCTTATTCGACATAATACTGCTGACATTCAAGGTTTCTGAGCCGGTATTCTTTACTCTCAATGTATCCGTTTTGCCAAATCCAATAAAAGCACTTCCAAAATCAATGCTATCAGGAGCAACAACAATATTCGGAACACCAATCACGTGTAAATGCACTGGCACATTCTTTGGGTTATTAACCGGGTCGTTGCTGTCTATAGCGATGTTGGCACTATAGTCCCCTCCGATCAAGTGCTTGGCATTGAACTTGACTGTTACATCCTGCGTCAGTCCCGGTGCTACCGTTCCCGAAGTTGGAGAAACAGAAAGGAAACCACCAGTGGCTAACCAATCAAAGACTTGATTGGCAAAAAGCCGGGTATCGCCCACACCTAAGTTATAATCATCACAGACTTCATTGCCTACAGCTATTATCCTCCCTGCGCCCAGCATTGAAACAGCTATATGCGGTCGGGACATATCATCAAATACAATCGTTTGAGCAGGAGAGTTAACCACGCAATAAGCACCATACGCGCCTGCGTATATGGTGTCAACTCCAACAGTAGTGGGATGGGGTAAAATGTTGGTGAGAATCGCAGAGTAGTAACCCCCTAAGGAAACCTCTGAAATGCCGGTTCCGGATAAAATCGAATTGTTATTCGGTATACTCCAATCATCCCCCTGTAACAAGATTGCTTTCCCACTCTGTAACCAGGTACGGATAGCGGTAATATCAGAAGATGATGCAGAGCCAAACCCATCATCCACCGCTAAAATATCTAAGCTGTCTAATATCGCTGGTGTAATCGGGAAAGTAACTTCTCTTACAATCGCGCCTCGGGCTTGCAAATCGGCTATGATAGTGCTATAGCCGGAAACCCAGGTAATTCCGATTCGCTTCCCGGTAAGATCCGATAATAAAGCGGTTATCGGTTTGATCTGTTTATTTTCCCCTGAAACAATTGCATTAGATTGCAAAACAGTCAAACTTTTTTGCTTATCTATATCCGGGTCTGAGGTATTGATGGTTGCTGATGGAAGTGTATAGAGCTTAGATGCTTCACTAAGTCCTAAAATCTCCCAAACCAAATCACCCAACCCCACATTCCCAATGGTCATCGTATCGGTGGTGCTGTCACTTTCGTTAACCGCCACAACAAACGAATCTGGCGTAACGGTTATACTTGGCGGGTAGAGGCCTTCTCCTCTCAACGCCACATTAACTACGGGCTCATCTGGATCGTTACTGCTGATGGACAGACTGCCCCACACCTCCCCTACGGCAGTGGGAGCAAAAGTGACATTCACCATTGTATCCTTACCCGGAGCCAAAACAAAATTGGTGAGGTCTACAGAAAACTCAGCTACATTCGCAGCAATGTCTGTCACCGTCAGAATATCCGTTCCCTTGTTGGAGACCAAAAGGGGCAAACTCTCCGGATAACCAATATAGACAGTGCCAAAATCGAGAGAATCAGGATCTACGGCAATATCCGGGGCACCGGTTACGTGCAGATGAGCAGGAACCGTCACTTTAGGTTCATCCGGATCATTACTGGAAATCATAATGTTGGCATTATAGTCGCCACCGTTTAATCCTGTTGCATCAAAGGTAACCTCAATGTTCATACTGTTGCCTGCTGAGATAGTGCCTGATCGAGGAGAATAAGTTAACCATGAACCCCTAATTAGGTATACTACAGTATTATGAAGCAGTATCCACCCATCCCCTGTCCAGCCGTCTGAATAAACGGGATAGGGAGTATGTAACGCGGTGTTTATGGCAACCGCATTGCCTTTTTCCGCAACAAACAAGTGATCATCATTCCAGGTCGCTAAAAGGGAGGCGCCGGATGACAAAGAAACATCGTCCCGGAAATATGCATGTAATGTGGATACTCCCTGAAAAATCGGATGTTCCGATGCATAAGTCCCCAAATCTGCCCACGAATACAAACTAAATCCAGATATCTGAAAAGGACTATAATCATTCAGCAGTCTTCCTCTAATTGTGTTATTGCCCTGATTAGCCCAGCAAAATGTTGTCAGTATAACCTTCCCTCCACTGTCAATATAGCTAGCAACATTGTCACAAGCTGCATCCATATCTGCATAATATTGATCTGTAGTCATTACTACTACATCATATTCGAGCATTTCGGAGGTTGTTGGGGTACCGACTCCTGCATCAAATAAGGTAACCAAACCAATATCATCAAATTTAGCTAAGCGGGCTACCAGAGTGTCTGCACCCGGGGAATAACTGGAGGAACTTAAGACAAAAACATCAATGCCTTGCCCTGAAACTCTACCGTATGTTTTCCTCAATTGGGTATTTGAACTCCTCACTTCTTCTTGAAACATCTCAAAAGAGCCTATATAACTTGTTGGCGTAGGTGAGAAAGCCTGCCGTTCGGGAACTGAAATTGACTGTGCCACTGGCAAGTGTGTAATCTCAAAGGTCAAATCACTTCCGCCAGCACTATTATCTATTGTTAAAATCTGTGTCGATGTCTCACCGGTGAACAAGCTATCTCGCAATGAATCTGGAGAAACTGCAATATCCGGAGGAATCAAACCTTCACCCCGTAAGAAAACGGTCACCGTCGAATCATCCGGATCATTGCTCCTAATGGTCAAGAGCCCCAAAATCTCACCAGTATCGCTCGGACTGAAGGTAACTAAAACCTTCTGACTTTTTTCAGGATCCAAGCTGAAATTAGTGGTATCTATAGTGTAATCAGGATGGTCAGAAAAGATGTCGGAAACTGTCAATAAATCGGTTCCTTCATTGGAGACAACTAGCGTATCGGTAACAGATGCTCCAATGAAAACAATGCCATAGTCCAGAGTATCTTCTAAAACCGCAATATCCGGCGCACCGGTAACATGCAACAAAGCCGGCACCGTCAGGACAGGCTGGTCACAATCGTTGCTTTGGATCAGAATATCTGCGGAATAATTACCTCCGAAAAGACCGGTGGCATCAAATCTCACCTCTAACTTTTTTGTCTCCCCAACTCCCAAAGTACAAGCCTCCGGGGTAACTGCCAGCCATTGATAAGCTGGAACCCCGGATTCCACTAAATAGACCATGTGAGTGGACTGGCTGGTACACCACAGGTTACCCCGTTTATCAATAGCTAAGCCAGCCCCTTCATAACCACCCCCGGTTCCAGGAGCCAAAAACTGGCTGATTATACTGCCAGTCTCTGGGTTCACCTGGAAGATATAATCTGTGCTGGCATTGACCGCTATCCATAAAGTCCCAGCAGGATGCCAGGCTAAACCAGAAATATTCGGGAAATCAAAGAAACTTAAAATCTCCCCAGGATGATCCCAGCTTGGACCTTTGATCTTGTAGACTCGATCCTGGTTCCAACCACCGATGTAAAAAACGTCTTTTTTCCTATCATAAGCCAACCCCCGCTGGGAAACAGCATCCCAGGTGTGGCTCGGATCATGGATGGAGCTTAAAACATTACCGTTGGCTGGATCAAGTTTGTAAATCCCATTGTCTCCACCTACGTTAACCTGCCAGATATAATTGCCGTCCCAGTCCATATCTGCGGGCCAAACACCGACCCAGCCCGAACAGCTGAACCAAGATAACAACACTCCCGCCGTGCTTACCTCGTTGTCCGTGATCCCCATATAATCCGATACCCACACCTCATGTCCATCAAAACCTAATCCCCAGGGCCCCTGGATTGGGCTGGGCGCTGGCCAAGAGGCTAACACATCCCCGGGGTTAGCTGAAATATTCGAAAAACCATCCTGCCCAAATTCATAAAGACCGGCTGTGGTCTTAGCATCTGGGTCATAATCGATTTTTCTCACTCCTTTGTCACCTAAAAGATCTGATAGGGAGGAACTGCCCTTGTAAAGGGTAACCGCTCTTCCCGAACTGACGCCTTTCATGGCGGTCGGACCCACGAAATTGTCCAACTCGACCTTAAAGTAAAGGGGACTTCCTCCAGAGTTACCTACTGTCAATGTCTCCACCGAAGTCTCCCCGGTGAAAAGAGAATCCAATACTGAAGGGGGATCGACCCAGATATCAGGACAAATAAGCCCCTCCCCACGCAAGGTCACCATCAGGGTAGGTTCATCCGGATCGTCAGAACTGATAGTCAAGTTCCCCCAGACCTCACCCACGAAAGTAGGAGCAAAACTAACGTTCACCACCGTATCCTCACCTGGAGCCAAAACAAAATTAGTTAGGTCCACAGAAAACTCAGGAAGATCCAACACAATATTGGTAACCCTTAAACTATCGGTCCCCTCATTGGATACCAAAAGGGGCAAAGTTTCCGGATAGCCAATATAGACAATCCCAAAACTCAAAGTATCCAAATCAGTGGCAATATCCGGAGCCCCGGTCACGTGGAGATAAGCTTTAACAGTATCTTTTGGTTCATCCGGGTCATTGCTGGAGATGACAATGTTAGCATTGTAGTCGCCACCATCTAAACCTTTCGCATCAAAGGTGACAGCAATATCTAATGAAGAACCTGCTGGTATAGTGTCGGAAGTGGGACTGGCTGACAGCCAGATAAATCGTGCTTTCTTTTCAAAGGTATCCTCGCAGAAATCGGAAAAGCTGCGGATGGCTACACCACTTGGTTGAAAGCCCGATAGAATGGCGGAAACCGTATTGAGTAGAGTAGTCCCGTCTGGTCCATATAACCTGCCAGTAACCAGGTTAGTATCTTCAAAGGTTACCTCCAGCTTATACCAGGTGCCAGAGGACCAGGACTGAGAAACAGATGCAAGATCTTGAAAACTATAATTGAAATTGCGTTGAATAATCAGTTCTCCTGAATTGGGAGCCGCCACCAAGGACCAGGCTCCTGAGGAGGTGGCTCCGAATCCCATATAACAACGACCAAAACCAGGCTTTACCCACATCCACAGCTTCTCTTTAGGAAAACCCACGGTCACGTCGGTGCGATAGTGCCAATCTGGGTCTTTTATCCCTTGGGGACCGTCGTGAGCACAGTCGGATGTGACAAAACCACCACCATAGACTGTTACCCAAGGTGGCCATGGCCAGGTAGCTTCAGTATCAAAATCCTCGATGGTCTCAACAAAAAAGCTGGCTGTGGGTGCGCTTCTAGAAACAACTCGGTGATCAAAAGATTGAAGCAAACTCTGGTTTTCTTGGCTTTTATTTTCCAAGGGCTTGTTTGACAATTGGATGTAAGTCGATTCCTCTATACCGTTAGCTTCCCATATGGTAAGTTTAGAGGAGGTGAAATCGCCACTTGTCCTCTCCACACCTGTTAAAATGCGGTCGGTTCTGCCCTGCAAATTATCCGCTTCTGGATATCCAGTGGCGATTTTTACCACTGAAGTTTCTGCTTCCTCAATCGAAATATCAAAGGTCAAATCACTAACCCCTGTGTTTGAAATGGTTAAAACCTGGGTTGATTTCTCACCGGTGAACAAGCTGTCACGCAATGAATCTGGAGAAACTGAGATATCTGGAGGTCCTAAAGTAGTTCCCCAGGGAGAGTTGGAGACCCCGGAGGGGTTGGACCACTCGTCAAAGGCTTTGATTGCGAAGTAATATGTGGTATTAAAATTCAAGCCTCTCACAACCAAAGTTTCAGGTGAACCAGCCGGCTTTGGTTCCGGTTCCCCAATAACCTGGGTAGCTAAATCGAAATTGTTGCTGTCAATGAGGGAAAGTGAATAACGAACATCGTAGTAAGAAGCCGTACCTGTGCTTGTGTCATCACCAGTAGCAGTCCAGGATAAAGTTATCTTACTACCTTCGGTCTTGATCACTGTCAAGTCCGAAATAGGTGAGGGTGGGATAGACTCCGGCTCCGCTATGCTCATAAAGGCATTCAAGCGACCCCCACTGACACACTTGCCAGCTAAAGACGGCACCGGATCCACCATATTCATTATCCGGTTTTTCACCTGAAGATGAGTAAGTCCTGGATATTCGGACCAGACCAATGCACAAGCTCCGGAAACATGAGGACAAGCCATAGAAGTGCCGCTTCCATATCCGTAGGAGTTTCCGGGTAGGGAACTGTAGATGTCCACTCCAGGGGCACCCAAGTCAACTGAGACCAATCCCCAGTTGGAAAAGTAAGCCAGATTGTCATTATGGTCAGTAGCCGCTACCGCTATAATATTATCTAAATCGTAGCTGCAAGGATAATGAGGATATATGTCGTTGTTTTCCTGGTCATTACCAGCCGCGGCAACAAACAGCATTCCATAGGCACCAGAAGAGTCAATAGCGTCTTTCAAGGCTTGGGAATAGCCACCCCCTCCCCAGCTGTTGCTGGTCAGGTTGGCTCCCATCATAGTTGCATATTGCAGAGCCAAAATGGCATCGGAAGTATAACCATAGCCCCCGGCATCCAGAAATTTCAACGCCATAATCCTGGCCGACCAGCAGACCCCAGCCACCCCGATGGCATTGTTTCCAACTGCCGCTATGGTGCCGGAGCAGTGGGTGCCGTGGCCATTGTCATCTATTGGACCATTATCCCAGTTGACGAAATCCCAGCCGTGGATATCATCTACATATCCATTGCCATCGTCGTCGATGCCGTTGTTGGGGATTTCTCCAGGGTTTGTCCAGATGTTACCCAGCAAATCTACGTGGGCAGTATCCACACCGGTGTCAATTACCCCGATGATAACCGAATCGCCGGTGCTTATGTTCCAGGCCTCGACCGCATCGATATCCGCATCCACTGTCCCCCCGGTTTGGCCAGTATTATGCATCCCCCAGAGAAGGTTGAAATAGGGGTCATTAGGGATAATATCAGCATGGCATACATAGTTAGGTTCTACATATTGGATACGGGTATCATCTTTATACAAACCAATAGCTTCCTCGACAGTCATCCCCGAGATCTGGACAAGTTCCGCTCCGATCAGTGAAAGCTCTCTCAGTATGACCGAATTTGAGGTGCTCCTAAGCTCTCTTTTCCCGCTATCCTGAACCCCGGGAGCGAACTTAATTATAAGCTGATTCTCGACATACACAGCCCCGGCCAAAGGGGATTCCGTTGCTGGTGAACTGGGGTTTTCTGCTTTTACGCTTACGGTTGATAGAATCCAGAGCGCCAAGAAGATAATTGCCAAAACGGTCACTCTGGTGAAGAAAAAGGTTCGCTGCCAGCCGACTCTTACCCTGGCAGACGTGCGGACTAATCTTAGCGAGAAAAACATGTAGACCTCCCTGTGTTTGAGGTTTACCGGAATGTGCTCCGGTTGGATTTGGTTTGAGTTTTGGTCCTTAGATCCCCCGTGAAGACCCAATATTAATCTAAAGGATACCTGTTTTGGTATAATATACCATTTGATACTGTTTTGTCAAGTAGAAAATCATCTATTTCACCTACTTTTTGAAAATATAGAAATACGTGAATTTCTGGCATTGTGCCAAATGAGATTTGTGAAATGTTTCGATCCTAAACAAAAAAAAGGAAATTTTGACGTAGGTTTATGCAGTTCAATTCTCAGAGATGCTTTTATCAGGAGAAAGCCACACTATAGAATCAAAATTCCAGATTTTAATCTTTCATTAGCGTCATCGAAGTGAGGGTATGAAGTAATTTATAAAGATAGTAATTTACGCTTGACAAATTAATGCCCGCGGGGAACTATTTGTGTAAGAGATTCTTAGAGGGTTTGCAAAAGGCTTAGAAATGACTGACTATCGATCCTAAGCCCATTCCCGGAAAAAGATTTTTGAAAATTCTCATACCGCTGGAACACATCAGAACACAACGATAACATTCGTGCTGAAATTTGGTGCAGACATCAGAAAATTGGCATGAAATGAATTTTTGAAAGGCTAAGTGCTTGGTTTGTTAGGGAATATTTTGTGAAGCGTCGTGCTCATAACCCGAAGGTCGTTGGTTCAAATCCAACCCCCGCTATTTTTTATTTTCAGTTCTCATAAGAAAAAAACCGTTCTTTATTGTCAGATAGGAATATCTGGTTTACCAAGCAAGTTAAGCAGATTTTTGTGTAGCGGAAACCTTTAGGTTTCCAGATCAATTGGGCAAAATGGAAGTGGGGGAAGAACATTGTTCTGTCCCTACCCATGGTTATATGTTTAACCAATTCTTTTCACCACCACCAAAGTAGCATCATCGTCCCACCGAGTCCCTTTACCAAACTTCTGTATGGAAGAGAAAACATTTTCTAAGATCTGGTCCGCATTCAGGTCTTTCTGCTCTAAAACTAACTGAATCAGCCGCTCTAATCCAAAATCCTCACCCTGGCGATTCTTTCGCTCGATCAAACCGTCCGAGTAAAGTATTAAAATCCCTTTCAAGTCTATGCGGGCAAAACCTCTTTTGTATTTGGCATCGGCGACCGGGCCTAATACCGTCCCGCCAATGGTTAACTTTTCTATTTCCCCATTTTGAACTAAAAGCGGAGCAGGGTGGCCGGCATTGACATAAAAGATACTCCCATCCTTTTCTAACTCACACAGAAAAAGGGAGGTGAATCCCCGGGAAAGACTCCGGTATAAGACCTTATTAAGATGTTCCAGGACATAAGCAATTTTCAGATGTCGGTCATATCCTACTCTCAGGCCAATCACCACGTCTCTGACCAAAAGAGCCGCGGGAAGCTCGTGTCCCGAGGCATCTCCAATAGCCACAGCTAAAGACTCACCATCTCCCATAATAAAATCATAGAAGTCTCCGCCCACCAGTTCAGCCGGAATTGAACGAGCGGCCGCTTGATAGCCGGGAAAATCAGGAAACTTTTTAGGCAGAAGGCTCTGCTGGATCTTAGCCGCTTGATTGAGGTTGCTCTTCAGGCTTTCTGAGGAAATACGATCGATCAAAATCCTCCGGATGATATTCAGGCAAACTTCTATCTCCCCTTTATCCCAACCCGGATAAAGCTCAAAGACTAAAATCCATCGACTTCCCACCTCACCCAAAAAGAAAGCCGCCAGGGTGGTATCTGGTCGGGTTTTAAGATCAGGGTAAATAGCTACTTTGGGGTTATCATAGATATAGCTTCCATGCTGGAATAAAAGTAGAGCGGCTTCCTGAGTGGAGTCCAGATAGGTCAGGGTATCGACATCTTCTTTCTGGATTAAGTCTTTTCTTAAGATAAACTGTTGGTCTTGCTCCTGGAAGAGCTTCCCTCCGCCTATATGCAAGCCTTTACCGAAGGAGCGGACCACTTCCTCCAATACAGAAAAAAGAAGAGTTTTCTCTTCCTCTCCTTTAGCAATTTTCAAAAGAAAAACGTCCAACGCTCGAAAAAATAATTTCGGTTCTATCATAATCTATGCTCCTTTCTCCAGATCCATTCGCATAATTCCGACTTTTCTTTATCCATCATCCCTTTTGTGAATTTTTAAAAAATATTCCGTTCCAACAAAGATAATTAGTTATCTATGTTAATTCAGTTAATCCAAATCTTTAGCTGCTTTAAAAACTAACATACGGGCTTTTTGAGATAACCTTTGAAACTTTTTCAATCTCAAGATGCATTCGCACTTTTTTTTCTGGTATCCATGGGAACCTTTAGTTGGTGCCCATCCCACCAATGGGTCAAGAACACTTATTTAATAAATAAAAAGCATTCCTCCTTTTATCAAAACCAGATGAAAAACCGTAAGTTTATTTAGATGAAACAAAACCGGAGTCCGAATCAATGAGGTTATTTTTTCTGATCACCCTATCCTTTCTTTTATTGACCAACCTGGTTTGGTCCCAAGATGAGATGGAGCTCTGCTACCAGATCATAGATAGTGTAGTGACTGTAGGATACTATTCGCAGGTTCCAATAGGTGGGATTAGTCTGGAATTCTTTCATTCGGGATACCAGATTGATTCGGTGGCACTTTTGCCACCAGCCCTGGATATGAATTTGCAGTATGACGATCAAAACGATAAGCTTAAAATATTAATCTGGAGTCTTGAAGCTCATACTATCCCAGCGGGAACTGGTAATTTTCTTTCCATCTATCTTAATGGAGATGGAACTCTGCAATTAGATACAGCTTCCGCCTCAAACGCTCGGGGCACAGCCAATCTAAACGTTGAGCAGGTCCCTTGCTCCCAATTGGGACCGGACACTACTTTCTCTACACCTAAAGCTTTCGTTCTCTACCAGAACTATCCTAATCCGTTTAACTATTACACCACTATCCCCTATGAATTGAAGTATGAAAGTTTTGTGCAAATAGATATTTTTAACATTAAAGGACAAATCGTGAGGGATTTGCTTTATTCAACTAAAAAACGTGGTTTTTTAAGTATCAGCTGGAATGGCAGAGACAATAAAGGCAATCGGCTACCCTCCGGGGTCTATCTTTGCAAAATGAAAGTTAAAAATCAAACCCAGACCATAAAGTTATTGCTTTTGAAATAGAAAAGCACACGTAGGGGCGGAGTTCATCTCCGCCCAAATTCAAGGATGGAGACGAGCTTCATCCCTACGCGAAAAACATTCAACAAACACTCAGCATTTGGATGCCAACCCTAATTAAATAGATTTTATTAAAAGTAAGTTTCTTAGCTTCAAATTTTATTTGAAAAGACCAAAAAGGATTTTGATAATGGGGAACAGGAAAAGAATTAATAAAATTATGACAATAAGCCAGAAAAAGTTGGTTTTACCCTCTTTCTGCGGAAACTCATATCCACAAATATAGCAGACTTTACTATTCTCGGAAATCTCAGTGGCACAATTGGGACACTCTTTCTTTTTTGCCATTATATCAAAAAGCTCCTTCGACAGTGAGCTCAGGACGAACCGTCCTTTTTCCAGGTTAGACTAAAATACGAAATAGATTAAATTAAGTTGGTTCAGGAATTGTCGTTCCGAATGGATCCATTCTGGACAAGATCCCGCCAAAGGCGGGGGGGGATTACCCGAACCAAATTATGGAGTTATGTGCGGGAATTCCAATTCCCGCACGAACAAAAAAACTAAAAGACACCTCAGAAAACCCTTGATTTTTCTTCATAGTTTTATATAATTAAGCAAGAAGAAAGAAGTAAAACTTGGGAAAAAATGTCAGTATGAAAAGCGTAGGGGAAATGCGAAGTCTGAAAACGCATACGCGCATACGAATAAGAAGCTCATTAGATAGGCTGAATTTGGGGAAGGAAGTTAGAAATGACAAAGTTTGACAGGGAAGGGAATTTCTGGCATTCAGCCAGAGAATGTATATCCGAACTTAGTTCGGATATGAACGAGTTATATGAAAAAATCGAGCGGTTTTGAGGAGGTTTATAGGGTTAAAAATAGCCGTGATTGTAATTTTATTTGCACAAATAAACTTAATTAGCCATAAATTATAGGAGGAAACACAAATGGCAGAGAAAACCATTACCATTGAATTTGACGGGTATTGGCGGGATGAAAACAAGAGTGGTCTCCCCGCAAAGTCAGGCGTCTACTGTGTGTACGAATGCACACACAATGTCAATGAGAAGACTGTCAGCCTTCACAAGTTGATCTACATTGGTGAAGCAGAAGATGTGAAGACTCGCGTGGCGAACCACGAAAAGTATCAAGACTGGCTCAAGCATGTGCGCAGCGGGAACGAACTCTGTTTCTCATTCGGTGGCGTGGGGACAACCGACCGAGCCAGAGCCGAAGCGGCAATGATCTTCAAACACAAACCGCCGGAGAACGATGAATATGTTGACTCATTCCCTTTCGACAAGACCACCATGTCCCTATCAGGTAAGACTGATTTGCTCAACACGAGTTTCACAGTGAATAGAACATAGGCTAACAACGGGATGCAACGGACGCGATAAACTGCACCGCTGACCTTAGGTGTTATAAGGAATATATGAACAGACAGTAAGAATAAGAATATAATAAAAACGCCCGATTTCATCATATAACAGCGGATAAAAGGCTTCGCTACACTTCGCCCAAATTGCCTTCGGCAACTTCTTTTATCCGCAGAGCGTTATACGCAATCATTAGAACTATAGGAGAGAATTAAACAATGGCTAAAATTCTTGCTGACAGAGATATCCTTAAATTACTTGGGAATGTACTAATCAACGCTGATAAGAAGCACATAAACCCGAATGGAATAGAGCTTCGGTTGGGTAAATTTGTCCGTTTCCACTCAACGGACGAGGAAAAAGAGCTGGGTGATGGCCTGTTTCTCAAGTTGAATCCAGGTGAGACTGTAATCATTTCTAGTCTAGAACAGATCGATTTCCGGAGTAACACCGTTCAGAAAATTTTCCCTGATCACACACTTATGGGATTTATAACACCAACAACTACTATTATGAGGGAGGGCATTTCTCAAGTTGCAACAAAAATTGACGCTGGGTTTCGAGGAAATTTGAATTGGGGGCTTAGAAATGGGTCGACAAAGGAACTTATACTTCAATATGGTGAACCAATTTTTAAGCTGACAATATTTTTGTTGGACCGTGACGAATCACCCGATATAGCTTACGGTGAACGTGAAACTGACAAGTATCAAGATACTAAAGGAATCATACGCTCGGCCCGGCGAATCCCAGTTGACATTCCGAAAAACAAAATCGTATCTTCCAGTTTTGATAAGCTTGATCCAAAGAAGCAACTCCGTGAAGCAGGGTATCCCTTTGATCACATCGGCACTGAGTTAACCGAACTTCATGGTAAATTTGAAGTGGTTTCAAAGGATGTTTTGCTGTTGAAAGAACAATTCGAAACCCGAACAAAAGAATTAGGTGGAAAGATACAAGAGGAAACTCGAGCCCTTTCGAACAAGATTGAAGAGTCGGGCAAGAGTATTCTGGAGAAAGTGGAGATGTTGTTTGATCGAAAGTTTATGCGCATAGTAGGCATTATTATCGGTTCTATTCCCGTATTGTTTGGTGGTCTTACCTTTCTCCAGGAGAAAAAACTGGAAGGGAATATAATTTCTTTCATCGCTTTTGTCCTCGGAGTCGTTATTTTGTTATTAACATATGTACTCACGCGGAGAACTAAAGGTTGATAGATTTGATTGCTCATAACAAGAACGGTTTGCGGCTATCGCCAAAACCCCCTTCGGTAGACTTCACAAACACCGGAAACGTTAGCCGACGAAAGCACAAGGATTATTTAGAAGGGAAACTTACTTGTTAACTTTCTTAGGGATTTTGGTTTCGGTTGGTCTCTTTGTACTGGGTTATCGGCAAACAGTTGGTGCATACAAGGAACGTGTTCGAACTGCAAACACTGATCTCGAGAAAGTGCTTTTAAAGAGAATAGTTTTAGAATCATATCAACCAACTACTGAAGATTTGTCACGTTTGATAAATGGAAAGGCACTGGATCATCGGGTCAAGACTAGAGATCTACTATCCGAAATACGGTTGTTAGAAATTCTATTCACTAGAATTATTGAAAGTGACTTTATAGCCACAAGTCAACGCAATGAAATCCTTAAGCGGCTTACCCCTGCCTTAGTTAAAGCTGAAGAGGTTCCAGTAGAAGAAATCAGTGTGGCACAGCTACCTTCCCTCAGAAAACGATTATATTCTCGCATTATTATTCCATTAATCACGGCTCTATTTGCTTCAATTGTTGGAACATTGGTCACACTTTTGCCCGAATTATCTGAGACAACCAAGTTGTTAACACCATCTGTGTTTGTGGTCTTTGGTGTCAGCCTTATTCTTATCATGATAATTTTTGTTATTTATCGACTCGAAGAATCTCAACAAGAAATCAGTAGCGAGAGTGCCCTTCAATCGGCAATAGATTTTGAACAAGAAGTCGCTGGTGTACTAAAGAAGCTCGGAATAACATCAAAACTAAGTAGACCAGACAGCGGATTTGACTTTATGACTATGATGGGAGGAAAAAAGATTTTGGTAGAGGTTAAGTCATGGTCTCACCGTGCACCTATATCTATTATCCAGCATCTTGTGGCAACACTTACGGAGGCTATTAAGGCTTACGGTGCTGACGAGGCAATAATTATAACAAAGGCACCTGTTGGGGTTCCTCCCGACTTACTTAAGGATACTGGCATTCGTATTATGTCTTTACGTGAATTTAGAAACTATATGGTCCATGGAAAAGCTTAGTATGAAAGTGCTTTCGTTGGCTAACAAGGTGTTTATGGGAAGCTTCGTCTCACCAAATTCGCCTGCGGAGGACTTCATACACACCAAGAACGTTATACGCAATCGGCTTAATGAGAGAGGACTTACAAGAAACAACCCCGCAAATAATTAATACCCAATTATCTCCAAATCCGCATATTTAACCATAAGCCTTTTGATAAACCCAGACTTAAACTTGACCTCCACTCTGGTATTCTCCCCCAAACCCTCTTTTTTTACCACCTTCCCCTCCCCAAAATGAGGATGAATTACCATTGTTCCAATTTTCAAAAGGGAATCCTCAAAAAAATCTTCTTTATCTCTTTTTATCTTTTCTATCTCTTTTTCTTTCCATCCCTTTTGAAGGAAATCTTCCACTTCTATCAAATTTCCCGGGATCTCATCCAAAAATCTTGATTTCAAATTGACCATATCCCCGAATCTTTTCCTGTGGTGACAATAGGATAAAAACACTTTCTCTTTAGCTCTGGTCAAACCCACATAGAAAAGCCTTCTTTCCTCCTCCAACTCCTTGGTGGACTCGAAAGAGCGAGAGATAGGGAAAAGCCCTTCTTCCAATCCGGTGATAAAGATCACCGGAAACTCTAAACCTTTGGCTGAATGTAAAGTCATAAGATTCACCCTATCCTTGGTTTCATCCCAATAGTCAACATCGGTCAACAAAGAAACCTCCTCTAAAAATGAATCCAAATTCGGGCTCTCCGCTCTTTGTTTAAACTCCTCAACAGCAGTTACCAATTCCAAAACGTTTTGTGCTCTGCTTTCCGCCTCAATAGTTTTCTCCTTCTTTAACTCATCTAAATAGCCGGTTTTTTCGATTATCAATCTATTCAGTTTATCGATGGGTAGCTCCTTTTTTGCCTGGATAAACTTGCTAAGCATCTGGTAAAAATCGTTTATCTGGTTTTTCATCCTCTGAGGAATATCTGAGATCTTTTCCACCTCTTTTATCGCCTCGAAAAAGCTTATCTTATTTCTCAGCGCAAAATCATCCAATTTAGACAAAGTCTTGTCCCCGATTCCGCGGGGCGGAACATTGATTATCCTTTTTAAGCTCAAAACATCGTCCGGATTGGAAATAACTTTCAAATAGGCCAAAATATCCTTGACCTCTTTTCGCTGATAAAACCTTACTCCACCCACTATGATATATGGAATTCCGGCATCCCTCAGTTTCTGCTCTAACACCCGGGATTGAGCATTGGTGCGATACAGGACCACAAAATCTTTCAAGGACAAATTGTTCTTTTCTACCAGATTTTTTATCTTCTGAACACAGACCAAAGCCTCATAATTCTCATCTTCCACCAGATGCAAGCAGATTTTATCCCCACCCTTTTTATCGGTCCACAGAGTTTTCCCTTTCCTTCCCAGATTGCTGGTCACCACCGCTGAAGCCGCATCCAATATCACAGAAGTGGAGCGATAATTCTGCTCTAATCTAATTACCTTACAGTCGGGATAATCCTTCTCGAAATCTAAGATATTATTCAGATCCGCTCCCCTCCAGCCATAGATCGATTGGTCGTCATCACCCACCACGCATAAATTTTTATGAGCCAAAGAAAGCTGTTTGACCAATACATATTGGGCATGGTTGGTATCCTGATATTCATCCACTAAGATATATTGAAATCTATTTTGATATTTTTTCAAAACCTCTGGATTTTTCTCAAAAAGCACCACCATCTTCATAATCAAATCATCGAAATCAAAAGCAAAAGCTTCTTCTAATTTTTCTTGATAGAGCTGATAAACCGGGGCAACATGCCTCTCAAAGAAATCTTTAGCCTGGACAGAATAATCTTTCCAATCGACCAACTCATTTTTAGCTCCAGAGATTCGGGATAAAATAGCCTGTGGGGAGAAATTTTTACTCGAAATATCCAGTTCCCCCATACATTTCTTTATCAAGGACAAGGAATCATCCTCATCATAGATAACAAAATTAGTTTTATAGCCCAAAAAAGTCGCCTCTTTTCTTAATATCTTAGAACAGAGGGAATGAAAGGTGCTGATCCAGACCGGAAAACCAATTTTGCCCAGAAGCTTTTCCACACGGGATTTCATCTCCTCTGCGGCTTTGTTGGTAAATGTAACTGCCAAGATTTTATCCGGCGGAATCTTTCCAACTCCGAGCAGATAGGCAATCCGATAAGCCAAAACCCGAGTCTTCCCACTCCCCGCCCCGGCTAAAATCAGAAGTGGTCCATTAATATGAGTCACCGCCTCCCTCTGGGGAGGATTCAAATCCTTTAAGAAATCTATCATTTTTTAAACTTTTATGTTCATATTTTTAATCTGGACAACTAACAAGTATCTGGATTAAGACACAGCCAAAAGAGTCGATTATAAGGTATCACAGGTTGTCCCAACCTGTGGTAATCCCGCTTTTAGCGGGAAGACAACTTGTGTTACCTGGTTTTTTAATTTTTTGCTATCTTGACCAAACATCGCTTTTGTAATTATAGTCATTCAAAGACAATTATGCAAAGAGAATATTTGATGAACGTAGAGGGACAGAGAAATCTTTTTGTCGTAGCGTCTGGCTTTGGTCCCCTCTCCTTTCTAAGGAGAGGGAAAGGGTGAGGTTAATATAGATCAATTATGTCGAAACCGCCCTTCGACTTCGCTCAGGGCAGTGAGCTTGTGCTTCGACTTTGCTCAGCACCCTGAGTTTATCGAAGGGTCGAACTGCAGGGGTTTCGACCTACGGGCTACGGGCTAAATTTACCTTGACAAAGATTGAAAAAAGGTTATCTTTAGGGAAGATAACTTTCGAGTTTGCTGGTAATTTTTATATTTTTTATGGGATTAACCCGAGGGGGAAAATAGCCGGAACTCAAGAATTTTCTCTTAGGTTTTTGACAAGTCTATTAACTCTAACTTAAAGGATGGACAGAATGAAACGTTTGGCCTTACTTTTCGTAGTTGTGGCGATGTTGCTTTCCAGCAATGCCTATGCTCTATGTCCCAATGATACCCTTGATCCAGGTGAGTGTGATACAGTGTATTATAAAGGCGCTGGTGTTTGTTCCGACGATAGCCTCTATATCCCACCGGGCCCAGGTCCCGCTGATGTCTATATCGACTGCTATGTTTGGACTGACAATGATGTTGAGGCAATAGCCTGGCCCCAACTGGATCGGTGCTACGGCACTTATCCAACCATGGCCATTTTGGATTCCGCTAAGAATACTGATAGCTTAGTATTCCTTAATACCGTTTTATGGGGTAACACGGACTATAGGAGATTGAACTTAGATGGAACTCCACCCACACCTACTCCTCCCTATTTCATGTTGGGAGCGGTGAGGTCTACTGGCAGGATGTTTGGTGCACCGGGTGGTGTGGTGGGTCATCTGACCTTCACGGTTCAGGATACTGGCTGTATCTGTCTGGATACGGTCTTTGTTTTCTATCCGCCACCTACAGGAACTCCCTTAGAATTGTGGAGAACCGATGCGGTTAGTTATGTCCCCATTGTTAAACCTCAGTGCTTCCAAGTAGTGCGAGTCTCCGATTCCATCCCCTTCGCCCCGGCGGTCAACTATTGGGTAGGACTTTACTCTACTTCTGTTTTTAGTGCGGATTTAGATGGGGATTTAGACTTGGATTTAGCTGTGGCACTTGAAGCGAGCTGCTTTGTTTCCATCTTGAAGAACAATGGGGATGGGACCTTTCAGAGTGCGGTAAACTACGGGGCAGGAGATGGTCCTTCGTCTGTTTTTAGTGCAGATTTGGACGGGGATACCGACCTGGACTTAGCTGTGGCACTTGAAGCGAGCTGCTTTGTTTCCATCTTAAAGAACTATGGGGATGGGAGCTTTCAGACTCCGGTCAACTATGGGGTAGGACTTGCCCCTGTTTCTGTTTTTTGTGCGGATTTAGATGGGGATGGGGATCTGGACTTAGCTGTGGCAAATTATGGTAGTGACAGTGTTTCTATCTTAAAGAACAATGGGGATGGGAGCTTTCAGAGTGCGGTCAACTATGGGGTAGGACTTGCCCCTTTTTCTGTTTTTAGTGCAGATTTGGACGGGGATACCGACCTGGACTTAGCTGTGGCAAATTATGGTAGTGACAGTGTTTCTATCTTAAAGAACAATGGGGATGGGAGCTTTCAGAGTGCGGTCAACTATGGTGCAGGAGACAGTCCTAGTTCTGTTTTTTGTGCGGATTTAGATGGGGATACAGATTTAGACTTAGCGGTGACAAATTATAATAGCGACAATGTTTCCATCTTAAAGAATAACGGTGATGGGACCTTTCAGACCAAAGTTGACTACGGGGTATATTACCCTTATTCTGTTTTTTGTGCGGATTTAGATGGGGACTTCGATCTGGACCTAACGGTGGCAAATTATAGTAGCGACAATGTCTCCATTTTAAAGAACAACGGGGATGGGACTTTTCAAACCGCAGTTAACTACGGTGCAGGAGATTATCCTGCTTCTGTTTTTTGTGCGGATTTAGATGGGGATGGGGATATGGACTTAGCCGTAGCAAATTATGGTAGTGACAGTGTTTCTATCTTAAAGAATCTAAGCCAAGTTCCCGCTAACCAGCCTCCCTGGGCTTTTCATTTGGGTTCCCCTGCTAACACTGATACCACTACCCAGATGCTCGATTTCGACTGGCAAAATGCTTATGATCCGAACTTTGGAGATCAGATCAAATACGATCTGTATGTCAGCACCGCACCGACCTTTCAGCCTGGAAACACTATCATCGACAGCAATCTAATAGTCAGCAAGCACACCGACACTCTTGGAATCGGGACTTATTTCTGGAAGGTAAAAGCCAAAGATAACTGGGGAGCCTATAGATGGTCATCAGAGACCTATAGTTTTTTCAACAACGATTATGTCCCGGATATTCTTACCGTAGTTGCATATTCTCCAGTGGATTTAATTGTAACCGACCCCAAAGGAGACTCAATCGGGGTTAACTTTAACACCATTCCGGGTGCAACTTATAATGACACGATAGATTTAAATGCTGATGGAGATTCAGATGATGTAGTCACTATACCTAATCGTTTGGTCGGTGATTATAAGGTTCGGGTGGTAGCTGAACCTACTGGTACTGGTCATTATGATTTAGGGATAAGGATCGATGGGAGTGATATGCAATATTTGGTAGTGAATGCCGCCTGCCCCCCACCTGGGGCAGTTGATACTTTCAACTACACTGCTCCTTGGTATATGCGAGGAGATGCTACAGGTGAATGGAAGATAAACTTATCCGATGTCATCTATTTAGCTAATTACATCCTAAAAGGTGGACCTACGCCGGATCCTTTAGAATCCGGAGATGTGAACTGCGACTATAAATACGACTTGGTGGATGTGATTAAATTAGCCCGATATGTTCTGCTTGGAGAACCTTTCCCGTGTTAGGTTGGTAGGACAGGTTTTCCAACCTGTCCGGACAGATGTAGAGGAAGGCTTTTCCGCCAAAGGCGGGACGCTACAAAATGCGTAACGCCCGACTTCTATGTCGGACGTTGACAAATTTGCGTGGCGTAGTAGGGGTAGATCTATGTGTCTACCCTTAGTAGTAGACCCACATTGCACCCAAGGCGGGTCTCGTTGGTGCGGGAGTTGTTGTCAAGATCCCGCACCAACTTAAGGATTATTCATCAGCTTCATCCGTTTCATCTGCTGTGAATTGTTCTTGCGACTTGAAACCTGCAACTTGAAACTTGCCCCTTGCCCCTCTTCAGATCATGTCGAAACCGCCCTTCGACTTCGCTCAGGGCAGTGAGCTTGTGCTTCGACTTTGCTCAGCACCCTAAGTTTATCGAAGGGTCGAACTGCAAGGGTTTCGACTTGTTCACCTCTCGCTATTATTTTTCCCTTGCTTTTTCTATAAACTAAAATTAAACTATAAAAGTTTTATCCAGACTGACTCGCCAGAGGCGGATCGGTGTTTAGTGGAAAGGAGGTTTTGTGAATATCGTCGCCTGCGTCAAACAGGTTCCCGATACTGAGACAAAAATCCAATTGAAACCGGACTGTTCCGGAATTGTTACCGAAGGGATAAAATATGTGATGAACCCTTATGATGAATATGCGGTGGAAGAGGGAATCAGGCTAAAGGAGAAATTTGGAGGAGAAGTAACTATCCTCTGTTTAGGACCGGAGAGAGCTACTGAAACTATAAGAACTGCTCTGGCTATGGGCGCGGATAAGGGGATTCATCTGAATGATCCATCTTTTGAAGGTTCCGATAGTTATTGCACCGCCAAGATTTTATCTGGTGCCATCTCTCAAATCCCTTATGATATAATCCTAACCGGGAAACAGGCTGTAGATGAGGACAATGCCTCCGTCTTCGCCAATTTAGCTGAGTTTTTGAACCTTCCCTATGCCTCGGTGGTGGTAGGGTTGGAATTAGCTTCTGATCTGAAATCTGCTTCAGTCAAAAGGGAAGGTGAGAGCGGAGAAAAAGAGATTATCCAAATTACTTTACCAGCCATAATCGCTTGTCAAAAAGACTTGAACCAGCCTCGATATGCCTCCCTGCCCGGGATTATGAAGGCGAAGAAAAAAGAGATAAAAACTATCACTGCAAAAGATTTGGGTCTTTCGCCGGATGAGGTCGGCCAGAAAGGGTCTAAAGTGAAAATGTCGGACTACTCTTTACCTCCGGAAAGAAAACAGGGGATTATAATCCAGGGGGAAGAGCCATCCGAAATCTGCGAGAAATTAGTCAAGCTTTTAAGAGAAGAAGCCAAGATGATTTAGCTTTATCCGCGTAGCAGAGGCTTTATGCCTCTGCTTTATGTCTCTGTCTGCTGACACACGAAAAGGTCTTAGGAGTTTGCAGCTTTGAATTAAAGAAAGGATAAAAAATGTCTTTATGGGTGATTGCTGAACAGAAGGAGAAGAAGACAAAAAAGGTAACTTTGGAGCTTCTGAGTTTATGTAGAAATTTTAAAGAGAAAACTGGAGAAGAAATCTCAGCAATTCTTTTAGGCTATAACATTGAAAATTTACCCCCCGAGTTAGGTTATTACGGTGCGGATAGGGTCTTTTTATGTGACGATGAGATTTTAAAAGATTATTCCAATGAAGCGTACAGTAAGGTTGTAGCAGAGTTGGTTAAAGAACATAATCCTGAGATTTTATTGGGAGGTGCAACGGCTCAAGGTAAAGACCTTTTGCCCCGTGTGGCGGCGAAGCTGGGAACTGGCTTGGCATCAGACTGCATTGACATTGATATTGACGAGAATAGAAAACTTGTCTGTTTGAGACCTATGTATGCCGGGAAAGTAAGAGTGAAGGCAATCATTCCCGATTCCCTTCCCCAGATGGCATCTTTAAGACCAAATGTTTTGCAGGTCTCGCCCCCAGACCAAACGAAAAAACCTGAGATAATAAAAGTTAAACTTAATGTGACCAAAGATGAGATAAGAGCCGTTATAAAAGAGATCGTCAAAGAGGCTGGGGAAAAAGTCGATTTGACCGAAGCTAATGTGATTGTCTCTGGCGGAAGAGCGATGAAGGATAAAGAGAACTTCAAAATCTTAGAAGAGCTGACAAAAGCATTGGGTGAGGGAACAGCTGTAGGTGCCTCCAGAGCGGCAGTTGACTCTGGATATGCCCCTCACGATATGCAAGTAGGACAAACCGGCAAAGTAGTCAACCCCAATCTATATATTGCCTGTGGGATCTCCGGCGCAATTCAACACCTGGCAGGGATGATTACTTCGAAATGCATTGTGGCGATAAATAAAGACCCCGAAGCACCCATTTTCCAGAAAGCAGATTATGGAATCGTTGGGGATTTATTTAAAATAGTCCCTGTTTTAACCGAAGCGGTGAAAAAACTAAAAGCTGAGGGATAAAAATCTATAGTGGGATTAAAGCTATTTGTAACAAAATTATCTGTCGGGTCAGGGGACCCGATAGGCACATAAAATAGTATCCCCAGGTGATTTTACTGAAGCGAATATTATAAGATATGCAGATAACTCGAGAGATATTCTTTAATGTTCACGGCGTCGCTTTATTTGTCTATATCTTAGCTGTTATTGTTATAGCAATTTTTGTCTGGGGGCTTTATCAGAAAATCAGCCTGTGGAAAATAGGAAAAAAGGAGAATCGAACTGACCAGATCACAAAAAGGATAAAATCGGTCTTGTGGTTTGGCTTCGGGCACAGAAGGATCTTAGATGAAGCCTATCCCGGCATATTTCACTTCCTCCTTTTCTGGGGATTTGTCATTTTATTTTTGGGGACAATAGTCATATTTCTTCAATACGACATCCTCTCCCCTATTTTCAATTACTTTTTCCTTTATGGAGACTTCTATTTATGGTTCTCTTTGATCCTGGATATTTTTGGAGCCTTAGCCATAATCGGAGTCTTGTTAGCTTTATACAGAAGATATATCTTAAAACCAAAGAGGCTGGACAATATCTTCGACGATGCCTTCTCTTTGATTCTAATCTTTTTAGTTCTAATCACCGGATTTATTACCGAGGGATTGAGGATTGCAGCTACCAGACCTGCCTTTGAGGTCTGGTCATTTTTTGGCTTTAAATTAGCCCAAATATTCAATCCCGCCTGGATAGAAAATACTTCACTTCTGATCTGGCGCAGAATCTTCTGGTGGATTCATCTGGGGATAGCTTTCTTTTTCATCGGATATGTCGGATATTCAAAGCTTTTGCACATTTTTTCTTCTTCCTTATCTCAGTTCTTCCGTTCATTAGCACCCCCAGGTGCATTAAAACCGATCCCGGATATGGAGAATGCTGAAACTTTCGGGGTATCCAAAGTGGAGGAGTTCACCTGGCGGCAACTTTTAGATGCCGATGCCTGCACCAGATGTGGAAGGTGCCAGGATAACTGCCCGGCTTATCTTTCCGAGAAGCCCTTATCTCCGAAGAAAATCATTCAGGATTTGAAGTCCAATTTAATTTCCAGCAAAAAGATATTATCTAAAAAATCCGAAAAGGAAAACCCAGAAGAAAAAAGAAAAGCTTTGATTGGTGAATCAATTTCTGAGGATGAGCTCTGGGCTTGCACCACCTGTTTTGCCTGCCAACAGACTTGTCCGGTCTTTGTGGAACATGTAGATAAAGTGATCGATATGAGAAGGTATCTGGTTCTGATGGAATCGAAATTTCCCCAAGAGGTGAAATTGGTCTTTAAAAATATGGAGACCAATTATAACCCCTGGGCATTGGGCTTTGCTACTCGAGGAGACTGGGCAAAAGATTTGGGAGTTAAAATTTTGTCAGAAGATAAAAATGTGGATATCTTATACTGGGTGGGCTGTGCTGGTTCATTCGATGATAGGAATAAAAAGGTTTCCCGGGCAATGGTGAAAATTCTTCAAACAGCCAAGATAAATTTTGGGATCTTAGGCTCGGAGGAGATGTGCTGTGGGGAGACTGCCCGAAGGATCGGGAATGAATATCTGGCTACTATTTTAATTCAAGGAAATATCGAAGTTTTAAAAAATTATGGAGTGAAAAAGATTTTGACCACCTGCCCTCACGGTTATAACACTTTCAAAAATGAATATCCTCAGTTTGGTGGAGAGTTTGAGATAGTTCATCATACCGAGTTTATTTTGGATTTGATCAAAAATGGGAAGATAAAAATCGATAAAAAATTAAGCGAAGGTTTAGTCTATCACGATTCCTGTTATTTAGGAAGATATAACCAGATCTATGATTCTCCCCGGGATATTTTAAAATCTATTACCAGTGGGAAAATTTTTGAGATGGAAAGGAAAAAAGAAAAAAGCTTCTGCTGTGGAGCGGGTGGAGGGAGGATGTGGATGGAGGAGAAATTGGGGAGAAGAATAAATCAATTGAGAGTGGAACAGGCAAAAAAGACTTCTGCCCAGACCATCGCCACCGCCTGCCCCTATTGTTTGACTATGCTTTCGGATGGAATAAAAGAGAAAAATTGGGAGGAGGAATTAAAAGCAAAAGAGTTAGCCGAACTGGTAGCTGAGAGTTTGTGAAATTGTTTATGAGTTTTCTGTAGGGCAAGGCTTTTCCGCCAGAGGCGAATCCCGCAAAAGGCGGGAAGCCTTGCGATTGACACTTTTTTTTGCAAACCTGAAGGTTTGCCCTACAATTAAAATTTTAGACATCAAATGAAGTTGACTGTTTTACGTTTAAATAAAAGGACACAAATTGTCTTGTTTATAAATATCTTTTGAAGCTTCAAACTATGTAACAAATAAAGTTAAGATAAAATTTTGGTAAAACTAAATTCTCAAGCTCCAAACGACGATTCTATAAAGTAGTTTTTTTAGAAGAACCAAAAAAGAAACGAGGTTTTAATGGAAGAGAAAAAAATAACCAAAGAGATGACCTTCGGCCAGGTATTGAGCAAATACCCAGAGACCGTGGAGACTTTTTTCAGATATGGTATGCACTGTTTCGGATGCCACATCGCCGTGGAGGAGACCATAGAACAGGGTGCTTATGCTCATGGGGTGGATATCGATGAATTGATTAAGGACTTAAACCAGACCATCTCAACAGAGTCAGCCTTCAAACCATCTCCGGAGGTGAAAAAAGAAGAAGGGAAAGATGAACCCCAATGAAAAATTGATAGATGATATTCTCAAATTAAAGAAAGAAAGAAATGCGATAATTCTGGCTCATAACTACCAGATCGGTGAGGTTCAGGATATTGCCGATTTTGTGGGGGATTCTCTGGGGCTTTCACAGAGTGCAGCCAGAACCGATGCGGATGTTATAGTCTTCTGCGGAGTTCATTTTATGGCAGAGACCGCAGCTATTCTGTCCCCTCAAAAGACGGTTCTGATGCCCGATTTGAATGCTGGCTGTGCTATGGCTAATATGATCACCCTTCGCCAGCTTTTAGAACTGAAGAAAAAATATTCGGATGCAGTTTATGTCTGCTATGTCAACTGCACCGCTCAAACCAAGGCTGAATGTGATTATTGTTGCACCTCCTCCAATGCGGTAAAGGTGGTTCAAGCCATTCCTAAGGAAGAAAAGGTAGTATTTATTCCGGATAAATATCTGGGAAGCTATGTGATCTCTCAGACCAAACGGAATTTGATTTTGTGGGAAGGATACTGCCCCACCCATATAAGAATCTTAGCTGAGGATATATTGAAGAGAAAGGCCGCTTATCCCAAGGCAGAAGTTTTGGTTCATCCCGAATGCACTCCGGAAGTAATTGCTATGGCAGATAAGGTCTTATCCACCTCCGGAATCTGCGATTATGCGAAAAAGTCCAACTCCGAGGAGTTCGTCATCGGGACGGAGATTGGGATTTTGCACAAATTGAAAAAGGAAAACCCGGAAAAGAAATTCTATCCCGCCTCAGAGCTGGCCGACTGCCCCAATATGCGCCTGAACAATCTCGAAAAGATTTTGTGGTCTTTGGAGGATATGGTTTACCCTATCACCGTTCCCGAAAAGATCGCCACCAGAGCCAAAAAATCGATCAATAGAATGTTGGAAATAACGTAAATTCAACTTCTCGCGTAGGGGCGGACTTTATGTCCGCCCTATTTTATTATGGCAGAACTACCTGAAGTAGAAATAATCACTCAAGATTTAAAGAAAACAATAATAGGTAAGAAAATTAAAAGGATTGAAGAAATCTGTCCAGAAAATCTGCGAAGAAAATCTTCGATTGGCTTAAATGAAATTTTAAACAAAAAAATCACAAGTATTAAAAGGAGAGGCAAATACATTGTTATCAGTTTCTCCAAAGGATACAGCCTTTTAATCCATTTAGGAATGACAGGCCATTTATTTTATAAACGGGGAAGAGAGCCTATAAATAAACATGACCTTTTAATTTTCGATTTTCTTAGTGGGAAAAATCGCCTTATTTACAATGACATAAGAAGGTTTGGTAGTGTAACAGTAGTTGACTCAGCAGTGCTTCAAAAATTGAACATATTCAACAAAATGGGCCCTGAACCTTTAATGGTTACAAAAGAAGAGTTTCTAAGGATTTTTAGAAACAGGAAAAGTAAAATTAAATCGCTTCTCTTGGATCAAAAAATCATTGCTGGATTGGGTAATATTTATGCAGATGAAGCACTATTCCAAGCTAAAATTCATCCGGAGGAGAGAGCGAATACACTCAGCGAAAAGAAGCTGGAAATGCTTAGAGGTTCTATAAAGAGAATATTAGTAAAGGCTATTCAAGAAGGGGGATCGACAATTATTAACTATTGCAATTTATTCGGAGAAGAAGGGAAATATCAGAATTATCACAAAGTTTATAGTAGGAAAGGGCTACCTTGTGCCCTATGCGGAACTACAATCGAAAAGATAAGGGTTAGTCAACGAAGTAGTTTTTATTGCCCAAAATGCCAGAAGAAAGGTAATATATAATTGCTTAGACAGAGTCTGATTAAATATTGGTAAGTTCCCAAGTGTAGATTTTTTTTATTTTCCCCTTGAAATAGAACAGTCACCACACCCGAAGTGCAAACCTTCAGTTTTATCAATAAGAACCTGGCCTGTTTGATTCTATTAGATGTTTTCTTGAAGATGATCTTAAGAAAGTTTTCTGCGGGCGGATTCTCATTCCCTATTAAGTGTGTGTTCTTACTATATAGTCAATATCCAAAACGGATATTTCACTATCGCTGTTTATGTCGCTCTTATCTAACGTTTGAGCACAATAATGGCAATTGTAAATAGTCTTCAGATATTTCTTCTCCAATAATGTAGGTATAAAATCATAGAATTTCCGACTATTCGGATACTTTTCCTTATAAAATTCATAGAGACCTTTAGAACCCTTCTGAGAGTTGCATTGTCTACACGCCCAGATTTGATTATGAATACCCTGTATTTTATCACAGCTTTTGCAATCAGGCTTTATATTTAAAGATCTAGGAACAATATGCTCCTTGTGTAAATCTTGCTCGTTTTTATTTCCACAATAAATGCACTGTTTACTGCTCTCTACCAGTTGCCAATCCTCCCTTGTAATTTCTGACCAAGATATTATACCATTTTTCAATTCTCTGAATTTTTCTTTTATAAATCCATAATGTTTCCCCTTAACTTCGACTCCGTCAGACAATGAGAAAGCCCTTCTAGCAATAATCTTAGCATATTGGTAAAATATAAGATCTTTTATTGTTGAGACATCTCTGTCAGGCATGTTGTTTTCTACTCCGTATTTATAATTGTGCTAGAACTTTGCTCTTGATGTTCTAAGAATTTTTTAAGTAAACGCCTACTAAAAGATTACCCATCTCACTCTAAGAGGTTGTCTTGCTTGTTTTTATCGATATAACTTAATCATTTAGTTTTTTAAAATAAAAACTTATCTTTCAAATCATCGTCTCATAAATCCTATATTTCTTATAAAGTTTAGCTCCGAAGGTTTCTAAGGCATGGTTGATCAAAAAATTATCCTCTAAATTCCAGGACATCTCTGCCCATTTATACCCTTTTTTCTCTCCATTCATATAGGTGTCGATATAAAATATAGTATCGATCCCCCTTTTCTGATATTTATGGATCACCCCCATAGTGAGAAGCCTGACACTATCGATTATATTATGAACCTTGGTAAACCAGAAAAGCTTAAAGATTCCCAAGGGGGAAAGTCTGCCATTTAACTTGATCAAGAGTTGATTTATATTGGGCAAAGCCATAGAAAATCCGGCTGGCTCTCCATTCACTTCGGCAATAAAGACCAGATCCGGGTCAACTATCTTTTTAAAATCCTTAGCTAAATGCCCAAACTCCTCATCGGTCATCGGGACAGCTCCCCAGTTTTTGCTCCAGGCTAAGTTATAGATCTTTTTAATCTTTTCTATCTCACCTGCAAAATCTTTTAAATTCAGTTTGCGAACCACTATGTTCTCTTTTTTCCTGATCAGCTCAGCTATCCTTTTAAATCTTTCCGGAGGTCGATTATTTTTGTCAATGTAATAGGCATATAAATCCTTGGCTTTCGCCATTCCATATCTTTCCATAAAATCTAAATAATATTTGGGATTATAAGACATCATAAAGGCTGGAGGAGAATCAAATCCTTCCAGAAGAAAACCTACCTCATCGTTAGTGGAAAAATTCATCGGACCTCTCATAATCTCCATCCCCTTAGATTTTAGCCAATCTTTGACCGTGTCTAAAAGAAGTTGAGCCACCTCAAAGTCATTGATCGATTCGAAAAATCCGAAAAAACCAGCCTTTTCGTTATGGTAATCGATATGATTGTAATTAACGGTTCCGCAGATTCTCCCCACAATTTCATCCTCTCTTTTTGCTAAATAAAAAACCACCTCCGAATGTTTGAAAAAAGGATTTTTGTGGGAGTCAAAAAATTCTTTTCTTTCAGAGATCAAAGGTGGAACCCAGTTTTTGTCATTTTTATAGATTTTCCAGGGAAACTTGATGAAGTCGAGCAGGTCTTTTTTAGTTTTAACTAACCTTAGGTCCATTTTTTTTGATGCTTCAGCAATAAGAATTGCTGAAGTCTGTAGGGGCAGGTTTCAAACCTGCCCCTACGATTATAGCCACTTCTTTTTCTTAAAATAAAAAAGCATTGAAACCACCACACCAACCATTATAAACAAAGCCAAAGGATAACCCCAGGGCCAGCTAAGCTCCGGCATATATTTGAAATTCATCCCGTAAAGCCCAGCAATAAAGGTGAGGGGCATAAATATGGTAGCGATGATGGTCAATACCTTCATCACTGAATTTAATCTATTGCTGATGCTGGAAAGGTAGATATCGAGCATACCAGAAAGCATATCTCTGAATGTCTCTATGGTGTCGATCACCTGAATGGTATGGTCGTAAACATCTTTGAGGTATATACCAGTAGTCTTTTGAAAAAGGGAATATTCCCCTCTTTCCAAATTACTTAATACCTCCCTTAGGGGCCAAACCGACTTACGTAAGAATAGCATCTCCCTTTTCAAGTTGTGGAGTGTGTGTAACGTTTCTGGTTTTGGACTGGAAACTAACTCCTCCTCCAAGGACTCTATTCTTTCTCCAAGCTTTTCCAAGATTATAAAGTAGTTGTCAACTATGGTATCTAACAAAGAATAGGCAAGATAATCCGCCCCCAATTTTCTTATGCGACCCTTTGCGCTTCTGATCCTTTCCCTGACCGGGTTAAAAACATCCCCTTTTATCCCTTCTTGAAAAGAGATGACGAAATTTGAGCCTAAGATTAAACTTATCTGCTCGGTAATAATCTCGCTGGTCTTATCATTGTAGTCAAGCATCTTCAAAACGATATAGATATATTCGCCAAAATCCTCCATTTTCGGACGCTGATCTGTGTTCAGGATGTCTTCCATTATAAGGGGATGAAGCCCATAACATTCACCGAGTTTTTCTAAAATTTCAATCTGATGTATCCCTTCAATATTTATCCAGGTCACAGTGGGTTTATCTTTAAAGACAAAACATTCCTCAATCGATTTTGCCTCTTTTTCCTGAAAATGGGACTCATCGTAATCTATAATAGTAATTTTCACTTCTTCAGTTTTCTTCTCCCCAATATGAACCAAAGACCCCGGCTCAAGCCCTGCTTTTTTGGATCTTTTCTTGATTAGCTTTGGCATAGATGTTTTATGGAGTGCATCCCGCCAAAGGCGGGATGCACTCCATATTATAGCTTATTTAGCTTGAATTGATTTGTGGAAATGAACAATGACCCAGTCGTTTCCTCTCTTTTCCAGAATCCAAGTACATCTGACAGGTAGCTCAATAGGATTTTCCCCCATCATAGACTTAAAGTCCCACAAACAAGTTGCCCAGGCAAACTTCCCTGTTTCTGAGACGTGGATTGCCATATTGGTAACATTGATCTTTGTTTGGGATAGCGCCGCATTTTGATCTTCCATAATTTTTTTCAAGGCATCCCATCCTATTATTGGATCCTCAGACGTACCGAAGTTAACCATATCTGAATCATGAGCCATATTCTTGGCGTAAAGTTCCATATCTTCATTTTCGACACTTGCCACATAGTTATCCAAAACGTTTTTAATTGCTGCTTTTTCAGATTCGATGTTCACTTTTTGCTGACAAGCCATAGACAGCATAAAGACTAACGCCAAAATGAGGAAGGATATTTTTCTCATCATACACCTCCTTTCTGTATATTTAGTTTAAAGATCGCCTAAGAGCGGTGTTCAACTCTGCCTACGAAATAAACTTCTCAGCCTTGTCTTTCCAATATGTCAATGCCGTATCGACACGGTCGATGCACTCCATAGTTTCTTTAATTGGTATCCCCGCCTTGCCCTCAAGGCGGGAAATATACCCACGTTGAGGGTAACGTGGGTATACCAGATCAAAAAGTAACCACTTCTGAGTAAAGCGATCTCTTTCAAAACATTTAAAAGTCTTCTAAATCACCCCCATCTTCTTTCCCACCTTCTCGAAAACCTCTAAGACCTTATCCATCTGCTCATCGGTGTGAGTGGCGGTGTAGCTGGTTCTTAAAAGCTGGGAGCCGGGTGGAACTGCGGGAGAGATTATGGGATTGGTGAAAATTCCATTGTCAAAAAGCATCTTCCAGAACTGGAAACACTTCATATCATCCCCGATATAAATGGGAATTATCGGAGTCCGGGTTTTGCCGATATTAAATCCCATTTTTTTATATTCTCTTTGCATCCGATAGGTGATTTCCCACAACCTTTTTCTCCTTTGCGGCTCAGTTTCAATTATATCTAATGCGGCTAAACAGGCGGCAACAGCTGAAGGGGGCATAGATGCCGAAAAGATCAAAGCTCGGGCAAAATGCTTGATGTAATGGATAACCTCCTCAGAGCCGGCAATAAAACCACCCAAGGAGGCGAATGACTTGGAAAAGGTTCCCATCACCAAATCGACTTTATCATCCAAACCGAAATATTCAGCAGTCCCTCTTCCATTTTCACCCAAAACCCCGATAGCGTGCGCATCATCCACCATAACTCGAGCTCCAAATTTTTGGGCTAAATCGACTATCTCCGGCAGATTGGCAATATCCCCTTCCATACTAAAGACCCCATCCACCACGATCAACTTCCCGGAGTTATCTTCACATAAGGATAAGACCCTTTCCAGATCGGGCATATCGTTATGCTTGAATTTCAAAACCTTACCAAAGGAGAGCCGGCATCCATCCACAATCGAAGCGTGGTCGGCCCTATCGGTTATCACATATTCCCTTTTGCCCACTAAGGTGGAGATGGTTCCTAAATTGGTCTGAAATCCGGTGGAAAAGACTAAAGCCGCCTCCTTCTTCATAAATTTTGCCAGCCTTCTTTCTAACTCCTCGTGAATATCTAAGGTCCCATTCAAAAATCTCGATCCGGTACAGCTGGAACCATATTTTTCAACCGCCTCAATAGCCGCTCGTTTAACCTTCGGATGAGAGGTTAGACCTAAATAGTTGTTCGACCCGATCATTATTATCTTTTTCCCGTTGATTATGACCTCAGTATCCGCGCCTGAGGAGATGGGGTTAAAGTAAGGGTAAAACCCCTTAGCCATCACCTCTTTGGCTTCGGTGAAATTCTTACATTTGTCAAAAATATCCACTGGCTACCTCTGAAATTTGTTGCTAAATGAAAACAAATTTAATATTTTCTCAAAAACTTTGTTTGGTATGGTAAAGAATAAATAAAACTTTGTCAAGAAAAAACTTGGACTGAAAAAGATAGTTCAATATGAACCAATCCTCTGAAAAAAAGGCTTTAGTCACTGGCGCTAATGGGTTTGTGGGGAGTCATTTAGTTGAGGCTTTGTTGAAAAAAGGGTATAAAGTTAGATGTCTGGTGCGGAAAACATCAGATATATCCTGTCTGGCCCCTTTTAATCTGGAATATTTCTATGGTGATCTTTTTAAAGAAGATGTTTTGAAAGAAGCCCTATTGGGTGTGGACTATGTTTTTCATCCGGCTGCACTGGTTAAGGCTAAGAATAAAGAGGATTTTTATAAGGTGAATTATTTGGGGACCAAAAATCTGATCGAGCTATGTTTTAAAATAAATCCTTTAATAAAAAGATTTGTCTATGTTAGTTCCCAGGCAGCAGTGGGACCATCCAAAGAGGGACAAGCTTTAAATGAAAATGACATCCCCTCTCCGGTAACAGAATATGGCAAAAGCAAACTCTTGGGGGAAGAAGCTGTTCTTGAATATAAAGACAAAATTCCGGTAACTATCATCCGACCACCAGCGATATATGGTCCCAGAGACAAAGACATTCTCCTTTTTTTCAAAGCAGTTAAAAATGGAATAAAACCATTATTCGGAGGTAGGGAAAATCATTTCAGCTTGGTTTATGTTAAAGATTTAGTTCAAGGGATAATCCTGGCCGCAGAAAGTGAAAAAGCCATCGGGCAGATATATTTTATAGCCGATGAAAAGCCCTATTCCTATGGAGAAGCAGAGGAGACTATTCAAAAAACCTTAAATGTCAAAGCACTCACTGTAAGAATTCCTATCCCCATCCTCACTGTTTTTGCCTTCATTTCAGAACTTGCCTGTAGAATAAAAGGAAAAACCCCCTCTTTTAATTTGGAGAGGGTAAAACAGTTTAAGCAAAAATTTTGGGTTTGTGATGTCTCTAAAGCGAAAAATGAATTAGGATTTTCTGCACGATACAGTCTGGAAGAAGGGATAAAAGAGACGGCCCAATGGTATAAGGAGAATGGCTGGCTTTAAAGGAGTGCAAAAACTTGTTTTTGCATAACCCACATATTAAATCCATTAAAGGTAGGGGCACGTTGCAACGTGCCCCTACAGTTGAAATCAGAAAGAGTCAAAATTTTAAAAAGGAGAAAAGATGAAAATGAAAGATAAAGTGCAGAAAACAAATCCTGAAAAATATCGAAAGGAGTTTCCTTTCCTAAAAAACTTAATCTATTTCAATCACGCTTCCATCGGTCCTCTACCCTTACGCTCTCTTCAGGCGGTGAATAATTATTATGAATATGCCACACTTAAGAAAACTGAGAATATTGAAAAGCGTTGTTTTGCAATACTCGATGAGACTCGAAAAAGATGCGCTCAATTGATCAATGCTAAACTCGAGGAGATAAATTTCTCATTCAATACCTCCTATGGTTTGAATTTTGCGGTTTGGGGTTTAGATTTAAAACCGGGGGATAAAATCCTTTTATCCGATGTGGAGTTTCCCGCCAATGTTTATCCCTGGATAAATTTAAAAAACAAAGGGATTAAAATCAAGTTCATCCCTTCAAAGAATAATTTCTTTGATAAAGACAATTTTTTGAAATCCATAGACTCTAAGACTAAAGTTCTATCTTTAAGTTATGTCCAATTTTTCAATGGATTTAAAAACGATTTGAAAACCATAGGGCAAATCTGCGAAGAAAAGGATATTTTCTTTGTGGTGGATGGGATTCAGGGAATTGGCAATCTATCCTTAGATGTTAAAGAATGCAAAATGGATTTCTTGAGCACTGGCGGAGCCAAGTGGCTTTTGTCCTCTTTAGGAACCGGATTTTTCTATTATTCCCAACAAGCCAAAAGAAAGTTGAAACCTTCTTTCTTTGGATGGATGGGGGTGGATTGGGGGTTTGACTTCACCGACCTTTTGAAATTTGACAAAAAACCATTCCCGGATGTCCGAAGATTCTCCGTCGGCTCCTACCCTTTTCACAACATTATGACTATGCATGCTTCTTTAGGACTTTTGTTGGAGATAGGAATAAAAAATATCGAAAGACACAATTTGGAACTATTGGATATTTTGATCGATTTTTTGAAAGACTCCCCTTACCAGATCAAAAGCTCTTTAGAACCCGCTTGCCGGTCATCTATTTTGACTTTCTCCGGAAAGAATATTCAAAAATTATTTGAGAAACTTAATAGACAAAATATCTTAGTCTCTTTTCGAGAAGAGGGAATACGAGTCTCCCCTCATTTTTACAATACCCGAGAAGAGATGAGCGAATTTATAGAGATTCTGAGAAAGAACATATAGGACCAGGCCGGCAAAGGAAAGCTTCAGAGTGAATCCTTCCATAGTTATCTTTTGCTCTTGGGGATGTTATCATCCCCCAACATAAGATGAAACAAAAAGAAAGCGCCGATAATAACATCGTTGCCTAAAAAGAAACGAGAAATTTTATTATATTTTATTTCAAAAGGATCGGCATAAAAAATATGAAAAGCCAGAAAGCTATAAAAATCTTGATGGATCACTTAGGTAAGAAATTTTCCACCTCTTTGGGCATCGACCTTTCCCAAAAAAACTCGGATGAAATCTTCAAATGGTTTTTGGCTTCGATTTTGTTTGGGGCAAGGATAAAAGAGACTATTGTCATAAAAACCTATAAGGAATTTGAAAAAGAAGGAGTTTTGACTCCAGAGGACATTTTAAAGACTGGCTGGGACGGATTGGTTCAAATCTTAGATGCGGGGGGATATGTGAGATATGATTTTAAAACCGCCACGAAATTATTGGAGATGATGAAAAGTTTAAAGAAGAAATATGATGGGGATCTAAATCTTCTTCATTCGAAAGCAAAAGACTCCAAGGATTTGGAGCAAAAGATAAAAGATTTAGGCAAAGGAATTGGAGAGGTTACAGTAAATATCTTCTTAAGGGAGCTGAGAGGAATCTGGTATAAGGCACAGCCACTCCCTGCGGATTTAGTCTTAGAGGGAGCAAAACATTTAGGATTTATTTTCCTCAAAGTAGGGAAAGAAAAATCTTTAACTGAATTGAAAAAAATCTGGGAGAAAAATAAAATCAAAGGAAAAGATTTTTCCGATTTTGAGTCGGCCTTAGTGCGACTTTCCAAAGATTTCTGCCGGAAGAAAAAATGTGAGATCTGTTTGGTAAAAGATTTTTGTAAAAAATAATTGTAGGCTCGGGCGACCCTTTCAGGGTCGCCAATGCTGTAGGGGTTCGATTCATCGAACCCGAATTGGCACGGGCGTGATAAATCACGCCCCTACAAATGTTGATGTAGGGGGCGGATTCATCCGACCCGTGTTTGGATTCTGTCGAAACCGCAAGGGCTTCGACCTACTTATTAGATGGAAAACTATCCCCGTTTTGTAACTCTGGATTTCAAACCCTATGACCCTTTAGAATTGGCCAAAAAAAACAGAAGAAATAGTATGTCAAGATTCATCTCGGAAATATACTAAATTCTATTGCACTGGTGTTTATAGAGGAATTTCCACCGGATATACTGTAGGATGTTGTTTAAGGTGTATTTTCTGCTGGGTCGATTGGTCAAGGGATTTTCCGGAAAACGAAAAAGATTCTTACACTCCCCGCCAGGTCTTCGACCAATTACTCTATAATGCACAAAAGAAGAAAATCCCCAGATTAAGAATCTCCGGGGGTGAGCCCACTCTGGGAAGAAAGCATCTTTTGCAAGTTTTAGATTTAGTCAATACCACCAATTATCTTTTTATTTTGGAGACCAATGGTATCCTTTTTGGAAATGACAAAGATTATGTCAATTCTTTGAAGAAATATAAGAATGTTTATATCAGATTATGCTTGAAAGCTGGGACCCCAGAGGGATTTCAAAAAAGAACCGGGGCTTTAGGTGAATTTTTTGAGCTTCCCTTTTTGGGAATAAAAAACTTGATGGAGGCGAATCTGAAATTTCACGTTGCCTGTATGAACGATCCAGTTTTGATGCCACTAGATGAAGACAAGAAGATGAAGGAAAAATTAAAAGAACTGAATTATCAAGACTATTTAGAAGAGGAGTTATGCAACCCTTATTATAATTCGATTATCCGGTTAGAAAAAGCGGGTTATCAAATAATAAGAAAAAATCAAGAGTCTTAAGATTTTTTAAAGTGCCAGCCAAGTCCCCCCTGGCCGGGCAGGCCGACTTGGCTGAGAGTTGGCAGTCAGATCGGGGGACCTGACTGCCACGCAAAGATAAACATTTTGAAATCTTTTCAACTTTTTAAAAATCAAGGCTGAAGGCTAACCCCTAACCCTACCCAAAATTCGTTCTCCTTATTTATCGTTTTATTAAGGGTAATCACATAATTGGCGCAAGGGGTAAAAGTAAATTTACTATAGGTAAAATCGGTTGAAATTCCCAAAGAAATGTCGCTCCATCCCGATTTTACCCCTATCTTTTTATATTGGGTGGTATATCCCAAAATTGAATAAAGACTTAATCTCTTTTTTAATATCAAAAGACTTCGGCTCAATTTCATAGTGAAATAAAACCCCTCCCCTAAATTGAAATCATAATAAGACATTATTTCTGGCGAGAAAAGAGTTGAAGCAAATCTTGCTCCCAAACAAACCTCCGGCGATACTGAGTTTTTGTCAGGATAGCTGGGAAAACTGGGGAAGGTAAAAAGACCAATGCCTGAACACAAACTCATCTTTTCATTCAGTTCTTTATCATAACCAAAAATAAAATCCAATTCCACATAATTAGTATCCGCCAGTGCAATAGCCGACCAGAGAGAAAACCATAAGCCTTCCTTCTCCAAGCTTAAAGTGATCGAAGGCTCTAAAGCTGGCCGGTTAGGATAAATAGTATCGAATCCTCTCCAGATGTAGCGAGAGGCATAGGTTATATTAGAGATAATTTTTATCTGAGCGGTTCGGCTTTGTTCACCGCTCTGAGCTTGTTGAAGGGCGGAAACTAACTGAGGAGCAAACCCAAAGAAAATGATAATGATTATCGTATAAATAAGAGCTTTTTTCATAAAGAAGAGTGCGGATGCATCATAAGAATAGAATTCAATTATTTTGTAGTGCGAGGCTTTTAGCCTTGCTTATCCGCCGATCCTCCAGAGGCGGACTAGCGGAGGCAACCCTGAAAGGGTTGGACTACGAAAGACAATTTATCAGTTTATACAAATTTATCAAGAATTAAATTAGGGTATTGACAAATTGGGAATTTGAGTTAAATTATGGAAAAGCTAAATTCGATAGATTTGGCTTTTTTATTTACTTAAACGAAGGTAAAATGAGAAGGATAACATTTTTAATTTCAATTATAACTTTTCTCTTTACACCTATCCTATCTTATGCTCAGGAATTAAAGTTAGAAAAACCCCTTTTCTTTTCCAGCCCTACACAAATGCATAAGGCTTTAGGAGAAGCCAAAGCCCGCACTCTTCTGAAACAAAGGGAAACTCTTTTAAAACTTCAAGCCCCGACGAACCAGGATGATTTCGATGCCTTATATTACAGTTTGAACTTACGAGTCAATGATACCACCAAAATCATCTATGGTAAAGTCGATATGGAGGCAAAAAGCAATGTCAATGGGTTAAATACGGTTTCTTTAGATTTTTATGACAATATGACCGTTGACTCGGTTAAGATGAGCACAACCTCTCTTTCCTTTTCCCATAGCAGTAACTTAATTCCCATCACCTTAGATAAGCCCTATAGCTTAAATGAAAAATTTTTAATCTCAGTCTTTTATCATGGCCATCCAGTTGAAGGAGGCTTTATGGCTTTCAGCTTTGGTACCCACAATGGTTATCCCATAATTTCGAGTTTGTCCGAGCCATACTTTGCCCGGACCTGGTGGCCCTGTAAAGATGCTCCTCACGATAAGGCGGATTCGGCAGACATTAATATTACTGTAAGACCGGATTTAATAGTAGCCTCGAACGGAATCTTAAGAGAGGTTTTGACTAATCCGGATGGCACCAAGACCTATAAATGGCACGAGTCCTATCCTATAACCACCTATTTGATTTCTGTGGCAATTACCAATTATGCTATCTTTTCCCACTGGTATCATTATTCCTCCACAGATTCTATGGAAGTGAGGTATTTTGTTTATCCGGAATATTTGAGTCAGGCTCAAGCCTATTATAATGTAACTGTTCCTGCCATAGAATATTTTTCAAAAGCCTTTGGGCAATATCCTTTCCTTAATGAGAAATACGGGATGGCACATTTCCCCTGGGGTGGGGCGATGGAGCATCAAACCTGCACCTCCATCCTCTATTACTGGTATGATGACGCGGTGATAGTACACGAGCTGGCTCATCAGTGGTGGGGGGATATGATCACCTGCAGAAATTGGCATCATATCTGGCTGAATGAGGGTTTTGCTTCATATTGTGAGGCTTTGTTCTTTGAGGACTCTTTGGGAGAAGCATATTATCATGACTATATGCAGAGTATGGATTATACCGGTGGAGGGACCATCTATATTTATGATACTACCAATGTAAATGAAATTTTCGATATTCGGGTATATAACAAGGGTGCCTGGGTCTTGCATATGTTAAGGCATGTGGTGGGTGATTCCGCTTTCTTCCAGATTTTAGGGAATTACTATTCCGATCCTCGCTATGCCAATAACTCCGCTGTGACTGAAGATTTCCAAGCTTTATGCGAAGATGTCTATGGGAAAAGTTTAGCTTGGTTTTTCCAGGAATGGATCTATGGAGAATATCGCCCCAATTACAGATACTCCTGGATGATTGAACCTTCTGGCTCTGTTTACAACCTTTTTCTCCATATTTCCCAGGTACAAGCTACCCAACCGACCTTTTTCACTATGCCCATTGATGTGACTGTATCTACCCTTTCAGGGGATACCACCTTCATAGTATTCAATGATCCTCAGACTCTTGATTTTAGTTTTACTCTACCTAACCAACCCACCAATGTGCAAATCGACAAGGATAACTGGATTCTAAAATATTCTTCCAAAGTGAGTTACAGCTTAAATATTGTAACTACTTCACTCCCCGAATTAAAGACCTTCTGGCTTTTAAGCGATACCCTCCAGGCTAAAGGAGGAGCACCTCCTTACAAATGGTCTTTAGTCAGTGGAAGCCTACCGGATGGCTTAAAATTGGATTCTTTGTCCGGTGTAATCTCCGGGACACCTTTGGTAGCGGACACTTTCAGTTTTCAAGTTCAGGTGAAAGACTTTTTAAACAAAATCGACACCCAAGATTTCACTGTAGCAGTAACATACGATACCACCGCTCCCTGCGATTTAGTTTATGACGGACAGATAGGTCTTTCAGACGTAATATTCTTAGCAAATTACATTCTTAGGGGCGGACCCACCCCCGCTCCCTTAAAATGCGGCGATATTAATTGCGATAGCAAGATACGATTATCTGATGTTATCCTTTTAGCTAACTACCTCTTCAAAAGTGGACCCCCTCCCTGCTGGTGAAAATGCTTATAGAAGCCTCCTACAAAAGGAGGCTTTTTTATTTATTAGCAAAATTAGGCTTAAATTTTCAGTTGAAAATTTCAATTCCAAAGTATATATTTGCGTAAGGTTTAAAATTAGTGGTTAGTTTTGAAACGATTTTTTCCTTTTAAAGAGGAGGTTTCTTCAAAAAGATTCACTATAAACTAACCACCAACAACTATTAACTATCTATTCGGAGGGCTATCCTAATGGTAAGGAACCTGACTTGAAATCAGGCGTCCGAAAGGACTTGCGGGTTCGAATCCTGCGCCCTCCGCCAAAGAACAGTTTAAGAGTTTGTAAGTTTGAGAGTTTAAAAGAAAAAACGCCAGAGTTTTTATCCCTAAAAGCTCTGGCATTCTAATAGACAAAAAATCAAAAATTAGAAGTGAGCATTTACTCCCAGATGCTCACCGGTGGAAAGATAAAGCCACAAATGGATGGTATGGGTCTTATCGGTCTCTTTGTGCAGAAGCACATCCGCCGTGGTAGGTGTTACTGCCACCTGTTCTGCCCAACTCTGATTGGTCGCCTTATGGGGGGTGGATTTGGTGAAGACCACACTGTCAATCACCACAGTGGGATCTTCCGGGGTGATCTGGATAGTAATCACATCGCCATCCAAACAGTTACAGAAAGATGAAGTGAAAGTTACCACTCCAGCAGAATCTAAGGTATCGGTCGAGGTTTCGCAGACCTCCCAGCCAAATGCATTGGTGGAAAGAAAAGTCGAAAGAAATAAGACCGCAAAAAGGAATAGGTATTTCTTCATTTTGGTTCTCACCTCCTTTGCTTTTTAAAAATCAGCTCACTAAAGGTCTATCGACTTTCAAAAATCTATTCTTTAGAAAAAAATAAAAAAAGTAGGGGCGTATTGCCATGCGCCCCTACCTTAAAAAATTTCAAAATAGATGTTATGCAAATTTTAAAATGGTCGATAAAAAAAATAGAAGAAGACTATAAAGAGGATGGCAGTGGAGTTTAGGAGAAGATAGGGGTTCTCACCTCCTTGGCTTCAGCTGTGGCTATCCTCTTTTTTAATTGCCTATTTTTTCTCACAATCTCCATTGACAGATTCACACTCGTTCTCTTTTTCACTTCCAAAGTTTGGTTAAGTTAACAGCACAAGGGGAAATTCATTCCGCGTGCCAGCCAAGTCCCCCCTGGCCGGGCAGGCTGACTTGGCTGGGAATACGCAGTTCCGCCATAGGCGGATCCGCCTTCGGTGGACAGGTCAGGGGACCTGACTGCCACAAAAAAATGACCTTAGATTAATTCAATGTTTACTTTTATTATGCTCAAACTAACTTTTAAACCTCAACGTTTATTAAGATAAAAAGCGAGGTGAAAATGAAACGCAAAAAATCTCGTAAAGAAAAAATCAAAGATTTTGTGAAGGCTCGATATGGGGAACTGGCAAAAGAAGATGAAAATAAAGCCACCTGTTCTTGTTGTGGCGGGAAATCTCTTTTAGAACAGGCTCAAGCGATTGGATACTCAGTTAAAGAACTGAAGCAAATTCCAGAATCGGCAATTATGGGTTTAGGGTGTGGAAACCCGGTCGCTTTAGCCAGTTTAAAGGAAGGTGAGAAAGTTTTAGATTTGGGTTCGGGAGGTGGTATCGATGTTTTTCTGGCGGCTAACAAAGTAGGGGATGAAGGCTGGGTTATTGGAGTGGATATGACCGAGGAAATGATAAAGAAAGCCAAAGATAATGCTAAGAAAAGTGGATACAGAAATGTGGAATTTAGATTAGGGGAGATTGAAAACCTTCCAGTGGAGGATAATTCTGTTGATGTGGTCATCAGTAATTGTGTAATAAACCTTTCCGTCGATAAGCTCAAAGTTTTTAAAGAGTCTTATCGGGCTTTAAAACCTAATGGAAGAATGATGATTTCAGATATTGTGACTGAGAAAGATTTACCCGATGAGGTCAGGAAAAGCTTTCCGGCCTGGGCTGAGTGTATTGGCGGAGCTTTGAAAAAAAGGGACTATCTCTCCGCAATTAAAAAAGCAGGATTTGAAAAGATTACAATAGTATCAGAAAGCACCTTTTCCGAGCCAGGCCTTTCGGAAAAAATAAAGGGGAAAATCAAAAGCATCAAAGTCGAGGCTTATAAGCCGAGGGAATAATTGGAGTTTTCACCTTTAGGTGAACCGGGTTAAAGAAATCGTAGACCCATCTTGCCCTCAAGGTGGGTCTCGATTTGGGACGACATCTATTGTAGGGGCGAACCTATGTGTTCGCCCCGTTCTATATGTTCCTCAAAATTAGTAGGGCAGACACGCAGGTCTGCCCCTACATCAATTCCCTCTCCTTTCCAAGGAGAGGGTTAGGGTGAGGTTATGGAAATAGCCCTGGGTGCAGGGACCCAGGGCTACCCAATGATCTATAGCGATCGTAGCGCCCCGCCTTTGGAGGGCGTTTGCTTCTAATTAGGCAGGGGCGTATTGCAATACGCCCCTACAAATTCCCTCGTTTTCCCCAATTTTCCCCCTTGACAAAAAGGCAAAATTCTTTATATTTAATTCAGACCTAATTAGTTTTCCATTTTTTAACCTTTATCCGAGGAGGTAATAATGTCTTAGAAAGTCAGTCCTCATCTTCGCAAGGGGGAAAAATTTAAATCCTTCACTTCAGTTTTCCGCTATAAGCGGATGCACCTAATTCTCAAAGGAGGAGTTAAAATGTATAGCAACAAGTGGATCAGAAAAGTTGCCCTTATCTTATTTTTCAACGTTTTGATGGCAATCCCTCTAAAAGCAGAGAATTTAACTATGGTCTTAAACACCGAGGGGTATCAAATTGTTATGTTGAAAGAAGGATCTCATGAAATAAGAATGGAAGGTTTTGATAAGCTTCTAATTCCCGGCAAACCCACGTTATTAGCAAAGACCTTCCTAATAGCTTTGCCACCTGGTGCAGAGGTCTCCTCTGTTAATATAACTGGTTCTGCTCCGGTTGAACTACCTGGGTCGTATAGAATAACACCGGCACCACCTCCTTTGCCCATGGATAAAAGAGATGATATGGTGAAAAGATGCTTAGTGGAATGGCAAAAAAACTACGATGAGGTTTATTCTTCAGACGAAGTCTATCCTGAGAAGGTAGGAGAATATTTGGGAGTCAGTGGTTTAAGAAAGTATACCTTTGTGCGTGTTGTATTTTTCCCATTTGGCTACAAACCGCAATCCGGGAAACTCCTGTTTTATTCATCCGCAATAGTCTCTATCGACTACTCCTTACCCTTGCTCGATGAACAGGGTAGAAAAAAGTTGAATCTACTCCTTTCGGATAGAGTGATGGATAATTTAGCTTCACAGCTTCTGTTTAACTATTCTGATGCAAAGGAATGGTATACGCCTGAGAAAGTTGAGAAGAGTGTGGGCACCACTTACAATTATGTGATTATCACAACCGATGCCTTAACAGATGCAGTATCCCCTTTGGTCAACTGGAAGGAAATGATAGGGTACAATGTAAATGTAGTGACTACCTCCTGGATACAGAGTAACTACTCCGGTTCGGATTTAGAGCAAAAGATCAGGAACTTCTTGATTGATAAGCATGTCGCCTGGGGAATAGAGTATGTTCTTTTAGCTGGAGATATCGATGTTATTCCTATGCGACATTGTTACCCAGATCCATCCAATCACGGAACTGATGAAGATTATTGTCCACCCACGGACTATTATTATGCTGATTTAACCGGCAACTGGGATTCAGATGGAGACGGATATTATGGCGAATATGGGCAGGATGCAGTCGATTTCTATCCCGAAGTCTATGTGGGAAGAATTCCCTGGAGTTCAGCTACAACACTATCAAATATCTGTCAGAAAATAGCTAACTTTGAAGGAGACTCAGGGCCTTGGAAAAGTAATGCATTGCTCTTGGGAGCAATGAGTAACTATGCTAACGAGGACTTTTCAGGATGGGACAGGACAGATGGGGCCAGTTTAATGGAATTTATGATCTCCGGTATGCTCACCGGCTGGAGCTATACGACGATGTATGAAAAGGCGGGTCTTTCCCCTAGTGCATACACTTGTGACTTCCCACTTAGTCATTTCAATGTGATAAACAATTGGTCCTCAAATGATTACGGCATTGTCAACTGGTGGGCGCATGGAGGCCCTACGGATGCTTGGAGAAAATGGTGGGCATGGGACGATGGTGATGGAGTACCAGAAAGTAATGAGATGTCTTGGGATGCATTTATACGCAACTCTGATGTCTCTGCTCTAGACGATAATCACCCCTCGATAATCTTCTCTTGCTCCTGTAACAATGGTTGGCCAGAACAAGACAATTTAGGTAAAGAACTTTTAAATCACGGTTCGGCTGGCATTGTTGCCTCCACCAGGATTTCTTGGTATACGATTGGCTGGCAATATTGGAAAGGAGGGAATGCTTCGATCGATTATTACTTCTTTTACTATATGATCAATAACGATGAGAAGGTAGGAAACGCTCTTTTTGATTCAAAGATATACTATCTCAACCACTACTTCTGGTGGGGGTGGCAATCCCAGCAAAATATGTTTGATTTCTGCCTCTATGGGGACCCGGCTTTAATTCAAGAAGGCATGGGCCCAGATATTCCAGTTCTTATTGCCCCCGTTGATGATTCATTCACCAGTGACTCCACAATAACCTTTGTCTGGAACTCAACAGCAGGACCTGGTGGATCATATAGGCTTCAACTGGCAAACGATAGTCTTTTCACTGTAATGGAAGTTGACACACCTGTAACCGACACATCGTTAATTATATCTTTGGATTATGGAACTTATTATTGGAGGGCTGAGGCTATCACTCAAAGTCAGCTTCATTCCGGCTATCAATCCCATCCCTTTTCTTTGACTGTATATATGCGAGGGGATGTCAATGCTGACGGTGGCATCACTTTAGTAGATGTTATTTATATGGCAAACTATGTTTTAAAAGGAGGTACCGCTCCTATACCTATGAAATCAGCAGATGTGAATTGCGATGGTAAATATGATTTGGTCGATGTGATTTTGTTAGCCCGATATGTTTTGTTTGGTGAGCCTTTTCCGTGTTAATCGGGCGTAGGGACAGGTCTTTAGACCTGTCCGGAGAGGTGTAGCGGAAGGCTTCAGCCTTCCATAAAAAATTGCCCCGCCTTTGGGGGGCGTTTGTTTTTTTTCGTCCGACAGAACCGTCGGACGCTACAAAATAATATCCCTGGGTTCAGGGATCCAGGGCTATCCATGTAGCTTTTTCAAATCAAAATCTTCATCCAAAAGTCTATCAGCAACTCCAGATACATCAATTTTTTGATCGATTATTCTCTTGAAAACAAAGGCATCCTTTTTGTCCCCTAAAAAAATCCCCCCGACAATTCTCCCCTTTTTTAAAACTAATTTTTTATAGAAACACCTTTCAGGTTTTTTTCTCACTACAATCTGGTAATTATCTTTTTTAGGATTAATTTCTCCGATGGAGACTAAATCTATTCCCAAAATCTTTAAAGTGGTTGAAGAGATAGTTCCCGGATAAACAGCAGACACATCTCCTAAAATATTAAAAGCGGCGACTTTTGATTGCTCTAAGGCTGCCGGGATAATGCCATAACAACTGCCTTTAAACTCAGCCGCATCCCCTGCTGCAAAAATATCGGGGCTAGAGGTCCGCATATGTGCATCCACTAAAACCCCTTTATTAGTTGAAAGCCCTGCCTCTTCAGCCAAAATCTTGTTTGGTCTGGCTCCAGCCGCGAAAAGAATTAACTCTCCAGAAATATCTGTCCCATCTTCGAGCATTACTCCGGTAACTTTTCCATCTCCGGAGATCTCTTTGGTTTTGGAATTTAAAAAGACCTTTATCCCCATCCTTTCGATCTCCGATTTCAAGATCTCCGCTCCCTCCAGATCAAGCTGCCGAGGTAAAAGATAGGGGAAGAATTCAATTACAACAACTTCCAACCCCAGATTTAAAAGCGCTTTGGCACTTTCTAATCCTAAAAGCCCTCCTCCAATCACCACAGCCTTCTTGATCTTTTCCGCATATTTCTTGATAGTAAAAACATCCTCCACCCAGGAAATGGTGAAGACTCCTTTTTTGTCATTCCCCTTTATCGGTGGAATGAAGGGGATACCACCTGTGGCTATTAAGAGTTTATCAAAATTTACTTTGGTTTTATTTTCAAGTTCGATATTCTTTTGGGCAGGATATATTTTGATTACTTTGGAATTTAAAAAGACTTCGATATTGTTTTTCTTATACCACTCTTCTGGATAGACATAAATATCTTCTAATTGGACTTCGCCCGCTAAAAGCTCAATCAATTTAGGACGCTGGTAATAATGATATTTCTCCTGTGTATAAACCTCAATTTTTAAATTTTTATTATTTTCAGATAAAATCTTAGCGGCATTAATTCCTGCCACTCCATTTCCAATTATAACGATTTTCATCTTTTAAATCGTGGCGTCAGTCCGCCTCAGGCAGGCTGACGCCTAAGATGCTGTCGGGAGTTACCTCCCGACAGCACTGAAAAATATATTTAATCCCTATGGGGATTTAATCTCCAAAAAAGCTAAAGTTTATTCCTCAATTTTCTGAAATTGGTCTTTGGGTGCTCCGCATTCCGGACAGACCCATTCCTCAGGTAATCCTTCAAAAGGGGTGCCCGGATCGATCCCTCCATCTGGATCCCCTAATTCCGGGTCGTAAACATATCCACAGACCAAACATTCCCATTTCTCCATTTTCCTCTCCTTTACGCTTCCTTCAAAACGTTCTCGTCATATTCCGTTTCCAATTTGAGCTTGTGTTTCGATTCCTCAGCGGCTAAGGTTTGAAATAGTCTCTGCAATGCGGGATGGGCTGTTCCTTTAATCAAACTATGATAGAGCTTGTAAGATTTCTCTTCTTTTTTTATAGCTAACAGAAGCACATCCTGATAGGTCATATCAGGATTGAACTCCTCCTCTACCGAATATTCTGCGATCTTCAAATTAGGGACTTTAGTCAATTTATAGTCTTTTATATCCTCCGGTGTCACTCCCTCTAAAAGCTTTTTGTGTTTCAGCTCCTCCTTAGCCAAATCAGCAAACATTCTTTTAGTTCCTAAGTTCTTGGCTACATTACTATAAGTTTCATACATCGTAGCCGCATCCTGTTCTTTTCTAATAGCAAAAATTATCGCCTCTTTGAAATTTGAAAGTTCCATACACTCCTCTATTAAAAAATATTTATAACTAATTTTTGAAACGGCTGGAGAGGACTAATCCTCTCCAGCCCTTAAAGCTTGTTTCTATCTCCCGTTAGCTACCGTCTTCGCCCTCATCACCTCGCCACAGCACAAAAGCCGGGTGACCCCCATCCCCTCCTTGGTCACTGTCACTTCGGTCCCACAAGGGACACAGACAAAAACCTTCTTTGCCCTGGGAGCAACCTTTTTTGTTGTTTTTTTCTTAACCGGCATAGCTCACCTCCTTTCAATTCAATTCCTCAATATCAAAAGTTAAAGCCGCCCCTTCTTGCTAATCCATGATGGTTCAAAAAAGCAAATCCCGAAAAACTTTATCAATACAGTTAATCGAAATCGGAATCCGTTTTATCGAACTTTAATTCCTTTATGTGTCTGCCAGGTCCCCTGACCTAGTCCCGCATCTTGCGGGATCGGGTCCGGGACTCTACGGGCACTGAACAGACTCAAAAATTAATTACTTTTTCAAAAACTTCATTAGTTTCTCCAATGATAATGTGTTTATTACATCCTTGGGCTCCAGCCAACCCCTTCTGGCAGTGGCGATTCCGAAGAAAATCCAATCCAGATGACTATCCTTATGGGAATCGGTGGAGATGGCAACTTTGACCCCTTTTCCCTTAGCCTTGCGACAATTTATATCATTTAAATCCAGCCTTTCTGGATAGGCATTCAGTTCCATAATCTTTTTATTGGAAAAAGCCGCGTCCAAAATCTTGTCCATATCGACCTCATAAGGTTCCCTTTTCCCGATCAACCTTCCAGTAGGATGAGCGATTATATCGACATAGGGATTTTCAATCGCCTTTATTATCCTTTTAGTCATCTCCTCTTTAGGCTGAGTGAATTTGGTATGAACTGAGGCTACGACTACGTCCAGAGTCTTTAATAAGTCATTGGGTAAGTCTAAGTCTCCATTGGAGCGGACATCAACCTCAATCCCGGTTAAAAGTTTAAAGTTTTTGAATTTTTTGTTTAGCTTTTTGATCTCTTCTATCTGTTGGGGAAGCCTTTTCTCATCTAAGCCATTAGTTATCCCGATAGTGGGGGAATGGTCGCAGATGGCTAAATACTCATAACCTCTTTCAATAGCTGACTGGGCCATCTGTTCAATTGAGTTCTGTCCATCGGTCCAGTCAGTATGCACATGTAAATCACCTTTTAGATCTTTAAGCTCAACTAAATGGGGAAGCTTACCATCCATTGCTGCCTCGATCTCCCCCCAATCCTCCCTGATCTCCGGAGGGATAAAGGGAAGACCAATAGATTTAAAAACCTCCTCCTCGGTCTTTCCCGCTATCCATTTTTTGCCTTTGAAAACACCATACTCATTTATCTTCAGTCCTTTCTGAACACCCAAAGACCGGATTCTGATATTATGAGCTTTGGAACCGGTGAAATAGTGCTTAGCTGCTCCGAACTGGTCTGGCTTCACTATTCTTAAATCTGACTGAAATCCATCTTTGGTCTGAATTGAGGATTTGGTCTTACCTTTCGATAAGATATTTACCACCCAGGGGAGTTTAACAAAAGAGGAGGCGATAGATGAAGGTTTGTTAGATGAGACTAAAATATCGACATCGGCAATGGTCTCCTTCATCCTTTTTAAACTTCCGGCTAAAGTGATCTCTTTTACATCTTTATTTTTCTTCAATTCCTCCACCATTGCCTGAGCTCTCGGATAGATATAGGCTAAGGGGAATCTCTCCTTGAATTTTCTTACCTGAGAGACCCCTTTTAAAATATTCTCCTCGGTCTTTTCACCCAAGCCAAAGAGATTTCTGAGTTTCCCTTGTTTAGCGGTTTTTTCCAATCCCGGAATGGTCTTTACCTTCAATTTATCGTAAATCAGCTTAGCATGCTTGGGACCCACGCCGGGGATTTTTAAAAATTCAACCAGGGGAGCATATTCCGATTTTTTTAGCTCCTCATAATAATTAAGTTTTCCAGTCTCTAAATGCTCTTTGATCTTTTTGGTTATGGCTTCTCCAATTCCGGGAAGTTTTCCTAATTTTTCCAGCGCCTCTACTGAGGTGATTTGAGTGGTCAAATTCTCTAAGGTTTGAGCGGCTTTTTTGTAAGCTCGGACTTTGAATGGATTTTCCCCCTGGATGTCCAATATATCAGCAATATGGTCGAAAATATCTGCTAACTCTTGATTGGTCATAATCAATAAACCCGTAGTGCGAGCCTTTTAGGCTCACTTTGTGACCCTATCGGCAGGGCTGAATGCCCTGCCCTATGGAAGATTCGTATGAGTGCATACGCATAAGTTATTGTATCTCATAGGGGCGGGAATTCATCCCGCCTTGAAGTCGCACTACAATAAGCAAACCTGAAGGTTTGCCCTACATTGGCGATCCTAAAAGGGTCGCTGTGGAATTTTTCGCGTAGGGGCGGAGTTCATCTCCGCCCTGGGTGAGAGGGTGGAGTCAAGCTCCACCCCTACGCGTATCACAGGTTTTCTTCCTCCACACATCCGCTCAATCCGTTTCATCCGTTGACAGTTCTCTCTACAAATCCTCCAAATGCTCCCGTGTAATCTCCGCATTAGGTCTATCTCCAATCTTCTCTAATGTTCTCAAACTCTCCTCTAACAATTTTCTTGCCTCCTCTTTCTTGCCTTGCATCTTATACAAAATCCCGATATTCCCCTTGGTCTGAGCCATCCCATACTCATCCCCAACCTTCTCTAATCCTTTCAAAGCTTTATTATAAAACTCAATCGCCTTATCCCATTCTCCTTTGTCCTGATAAACAATCCCTAAATTATTAAAAGTCTGTGCCATCCCATGCTCATCCCCTATCTTTTTGCTTATCTCTAAATCTTTATTATAAAACTCAATCGCTTTATCCCATTCACCTTTTAAGCTATAAACAACTCCCAAATTACCATAAGTCTGTGCCATCCCATGCTCATCCCCTATCTTTTTGCTTATCTCTAAATCTTTATTATAAAACTCAATCGCCTTATCCCATTCACCTTTTAACTGATAAACATTGCCCAAATTACCATAAGTCTGTGCCATCCCATGCTCATCCCCTATCTTTTCTTTTATCTTCAAACACTTATTATAAAACTCAATCGCCTTATCCCAGTCACCTTTGTCCTTATAAACCAAGCCTAAGTTTCCTAAGGCGGGGGCTTTGCCCCATCGGTCTTTCGCCTTCTTGGCAACTTTAAGTGCCTTTTGGTAGGTCTCCAGAGCTGGCTTCCATTGATATTGCGAATAAAAAGTATTGCCTATAAGGATCAAAAGGGCGGTTTTTTGAGTAAGTGAAACATTCTTCAAAGACAGACAAGACTTAAAAGCTTCTCGTGCTTCTGTATATTTATATTTTTGGCTGAGGGATTTTCCTGTTTCAAAAAGATTTCTGATCTTTATATCAGTGGCGTCCGGTAACCCATCTTCATAGTTAAATGGTTCAACTTTCCCTTTTACGACCGCTTCTATCGGAATTGAACCCGTTGGTGTCACTGCCACTGTTGGATATGAGACTGGATATGAGTCTTGTTTCTTTCTTCTTTTTTTTAGCCATTTCTTAATTATAGGGCGGAGACCAAACCAAAAAGTAGCAATTACCCCAATTGTTCCGATAATTCCAAAAACCAATCCCATTGATCTTTCTTTTTTGCTTTGTCAAGCGCCCCGCCAAAGCGGGGATACATGACCTACAACTGCTATTCTGCAAACCTAAAGGTTTGCCCTACATAACACAAGTTGAGACAACTTGTGTTACCGTAGTTGATTTAGGCGACCCTGAAAGGGTCGCACTACGTTATAGTAAACCTAAAGGTTTACACTCCAGAGTTATTTTCCGATTAGCTTCTTAAATTCCTCCTCATTTAGGGTCTTTATCCCTAACTCTTTTGCCTTATCCAATTTCGACCCTGGCTCTTTTCCCACGACTACATAGTCTGTATTTTTGCTCACCGATGAGGAGACCCTTCCTCCCATCTCCTCGATAATTCTTTCTGCCTCATCTCGGGTGAAGCTATCTAAACCTCCAGTTAAAACGAAAGTCTTTCCGGAGAGTGGAGTTGGTTTGGCTTTGATCTTCATCTCCGGGAATTTCACCCCACCTTTTTTCAACTTATCCAAAACTTTTAGATTTTTCTCATCGTGGAAAAAGTTGTAGATGCTTTCCCCCACAATGGGACCAATCTCTCTGACCTTTGTCAACTCCTCTATGGTTTTATTCTTTAAATTATCTATGGAACGAAACTCTTTGGCTAAAACAGAAGCCAAGTGTTCTCCGACATTTCTTATTCCCAAGGCATAGATCAGATGAGGTAAGTCCGGGTTTTTGCTTTTATCTATGGCGTTCAAAAGATTAAAAGCTAATTTATCCCCCATCCGATCCATCTTCATTATATCCTCTTTTTTGAGATAATATAAATCAGCTGGGTCTTTGATCAATCCTTTGTCTAACATCTGCTCTAAGAACTTATATCCCAGACCATCCATATCCATCCCCCCTTTGCTAACAAAGTGAGCTAACCTTTCCTTGATTTGAGCCGGGCAGGCTATTCCGGTGCATCTATGAATAGCTTCTCCGGGTGGTCTTTCCACCTTGGAGCCGCAGACCGGACATTTTTCTGGCATATTGAATATCTTCTCCTTGCCAGTCCTTTTAAAGGCAATAACTTTAACCACCTCCGGGATCACATCACCAGCTCTCTGAATTATCACCGTATCCCCGATCCTCACATCCTTTTTTCTCATATCATCCTCATTGTGCAAAGTAGCCCGACTGACTGTCACCCCCCCAACTCTCACCGGCTTTAAAATAGCCACCGGAGTGACCGCACCGGTTCTTCCCACATTGACTATAATATCCTCTATTTTGGTAGTCTCCTGTTGAGCTGGGAATTTCCAGGCAACTGCCCATCTGGGAGAACGGGAGAGCTCCCCTAACTTTTTTTGCAAAGCAAAATCATTCACCTTTATCACAACCCCATCGATCTCATAATCCAGATCATTTCTTAGATTCAAAATCTTATTATAATAATCTTTAACCTCCTCGATATTTTTGCAGAGCTTCACATATTCGCTCACCTTAATTCCTAAATCCTTAAGATACATCACACTGTCATAATGTTTGGATAGTTTCTTACCTTCCAATCTTCCCAGAGCATAGGCGAACATATCCAAAGAGCGGGAGGCGGTTATCTTTGAATCCAATTGCCTAACCGATCCAGCGGCAGCATTTCGGGGATTGGCAAAAAGGGGTTCACCGGTCTTCTCTCTTTCCTTATTCAGCTTCTCAAATTCGGATTTATACATTATCACCTCACCCCGAACCTCAATCAATTTAGGTGGGGTGGTTTTTCTGGATAAAAGTTTTAAGGGTAAAGTCTTAATGGTCTTCAAATTTAAAGTGACATCCTCACCCACATATCCATCCCCCCGGGTTGAACCTTGAGTATAAACTCCATCCTCATATAAAAGCTCCACGGCTAAGCCATCGAATTTAGGTTCAACCGTATACTCGATTTTTTTCTCAGTTACCTCGGATAGTTCTAAAACCCGGCGATGGAAATCTAAAAACTCCTCCTCGGTTATAGATTTATTCAAGCTGAGCATAGGGAGAGAGTGGCGGACTGTTTTAAATTCAGTTAAAGGTGGGGCTCCTACCCTTTGGGTAGGTGAATCGGCGGTTACCAATTGAGGATATTTCTTCTCCAAATCGACTAATTCGTCGAAGAGTCGGTCATATTCTGCATCGGAGATTTCGGGATGGTCTAAGACGTAATAAAGATAGTTATGATAGTTGATCTGTTCCCTTAGATCCTCGATCTTTTTCTTGATTTTGTTTAGGTCTTTTTCCATGCCCTTATTTATGACGCTATCATTAGTTTTGAGTTTCGAGTATTGAGTTTTGAGGGGGATTAGGAAGAGTGCGTAAGCCCACTTAGCATTTTTGTCTCAAGATGCATTCGCACTATCTCTTCGGCCTTTTGGTAAAAGCTTTTATGCTCCTTCTCACATAAATGCTTTCGCCTCTTACAGATCTCCAGCAAGTTTACAATTTCATAAACAGAACCTCTAACAATGTTGTAAAAATAGACTTTCTCTTTCCTATTATTCCGACCTCCGCCTTCTGCAATATGGTTGGACACCGAAATAGCCGCTCTTTTCAGTTGTCCCCCTAATGAATAACGATCGCTTCTACCAAGACCATCAGCCAGCACAAGCAATTGCTCATACAAATCTACGCTTTTTCTCCAAACGCCCGACTTCTCAAACCCAAACATCTATTAACCCTCCCTACTCAAAACTCCAAACTCGCTACTAATCGGATCAGCCTCCCCTTCTGCCTTTAACTCCTCCTAAGAATTTATCCTTTCTTTTCCTATCGAAAAGATGTTTCCCTTTCTGGAACATCCCCTTTTTGAAATCTTTCAATTTCTCCTTATGTTTCGCCTCAACAAAATGCTCCTGTTTCAATCTCTCGTGTTTTTGTTTGCCCGCCTCATGCTTTTTTTCCTCTTTTTTTTCTTCTTGAGGCTTTTCTTCCTCTTGTTTTTCTTCCTCAGACATTTTAACCTCCGAATTAGAGTTTCCCGATAAAATTTATTATAAATTACAGCTAAAGTCAATAATAAAAAAGCAGTTGTTTGACCGCTTGAAAAATCCCAACTCTTTATTGATTGATGTATAAACTACTTGTAGTGTTTGACTTTTATGGCGGACGTTTTTCTATCGTCCGACAGAATCGTCGGGCGCTACAACGAACCTCACCCTGGCCCTCTCCTTTTTAGGAGAGGGATTAATTGTCGGGGCAATTCATGAATTGCCCCGACAGTCTGAGGATTTCTTTTTCTCTTGACTTGAACTATCTCTTTTTATATTATCCTTTCAAATGGATGGAACTTCAAAGGCGTTTGTTTAGTATGAATTAGTCAGTCAGTCAATTCCACCGTCCGCCTAAGACGGATTATTTTCAAAGCTGTCCCGCCCTTTGGCGGGATGAGTTACAAGTAAGGGAGAAAGATGTCCAATTTAACATTTATACTCGTCTCCGACCCATTCACCGGGAACATTTTCAGGATGGTTGCCCAATCGACCTTTTTTGCCAAAGTGGTCCTTTTGATTTTACTTTTTTTCTCAGTGGTATCCTGGGGGATAATCATAAATAAGATCAGGCTCTTTAAAAAAGTAGATTCCGACACTAAGAAATTTCTATCTGCTTTCAGGAAAAGGAAAAAAATCTCCGAGGCTTACCTCTCCTGCTTAAATTATAAAAATTCCCCTTTAGCCAAGGTTTTAGCTGAAGGCTACAAAGAGCTGGAGGATATTTTAAAAACTGAGAGATTATCTAATCCCCAAACTTTGGATCAAGCTTTAACCTTGGATGAAGAGAGAGTTGACAGCGTCCGAATGGCTTTAGAGAGGGCTGGCTCAGAGGAGTTGGAAAGATTGGGCAAAAATGTGGTTTTTTTAGCCACCACTGGAAACATTTCCCCATTTTTCGGTCTTTTAGGAACTATCTGGGGGGTGATGGTTTCTTTCGCCTCCATCGGGGTTAGAGGTTCTGCCAGCTTAGCTGTGGTAGCGCCGGGCATCGCTGAGGCTTTGATAGCTACTATTGTTGGTTTGGCAGTGGCGATTCCAGCGGTTATCGGCTATAATCATATCAACAACAAATTGAAGGCCATCTCAGTGGTTGTGGATAACTTCTCTTTGGAGTTTTCGTCCGCAGTCAAAAAGGAGATCTGGTATGAAAAGAAGGGTCTATCCCGCCCTTTATGATATAAATGTGACCAATTTGGTGGATGTGGTATTGGTCCTTCTGATAATTTTTATGATCGCCGCCCCGATGCTTCAGTCCGGGATAGAAATCAATCTCCCCCAGACCAAAGCAACTCAGAAGGATATAGGTGAAGGATTGGTGGTGACGATAACTAAGGAGAACAAGATTTATGTGGATGATAAGATAACGACTATAGACAAGTTTGAGGAAAGACTTTTGAGGGAGAGGAATAAAAAGAATGCGCAAGCAGTATATTTAAGAGCGGATAGCCAGGTTCCTTATGGTTTGGTAGTTAAAATTGTCGGTAAAATAAAGGGATTAGGGATAAAAGACTTAGGATTGGTGGTTGAACCGGAAGGAATAAAATGAGAAAGGATGTTTTCCTATCTTTTTTGGTTCATATTACTTTAGTTTTTTTTATTCTTTTCTTTTCCCCTTCCTCTTCCAATACCAAAGGGTATCCTACTATCTATAATGTTGGTCTGGTCAGCCTTCCTAAGGGTATGGGAAAAGGAGGAGGTTCTAAGGGAGTATCCGAGGTTAGTGCTGAAGTGAAAAAAGTTGATGAAGGGGTGGGTTTGAAGCAAATAATGAAAGAAGAAAAGGGAAAGAAAAAGAAATCTATCGAGGAAGAAAAATTTAAAGAAGGAAAAGAAAAAAATTCAGGAAAAGTGGGAGAGGGAAAAGGAGGGTCTGGTGTTGGATCTGGTTTGAAGTTGGGCGAGGGGGTGGGAGGGGCTGAAATTGAAGGTGGGGATTTTGCTGGTGGCGATTATTATATCGACATAATGAGGGCAAGAATTTCCGAATATTGGAAAAATCCGATAAGAGGTGCGACTGCGATTATCCGAGCCACGATATTTTATAAGATAATGAAAGATGGAAAAATAAAGGATGCCAAAATCGAAAAATCGTCCGGCTTTGAGCTTTTCGATCAGGCAGCTTTGAGGTCAGTTTTATCTACTAATCCTTTGCCTCCTTTGCCTGGAGAATATACTGGCGAAAGCTTGTTAGTGCATCTGGAATTTGAATATAGCCCGTAGAAATTTTTTTCTTAAAGGTAGGGGCGGGGTAACCCCGCCCCTACTCAGGTTAAAATATGGTCAAAAATCCAAAATTATTAGAGAAATTCAACTGTGAGCAGATCAAAAAGGAGAAGCTTTCTTATCTTTCTGCCTTGAAGATTTTTGAAGCTTTATGGAAGGAAGGAGTGAGCTTAGGGGTTTTGCCCCTTAAAGATCCTATGGAAGGGATTGAAGTTGATATAAGAATTGCAAAGATTTTAAACTCATGTTTGAAGAAGTTATAACTAAAATAGGGAAAGCTTTAGAGAAAAGTTCTATCCCCTACATGATAATTGGAGGGCAGGCGGTGCTTTTATATGGAGTGCCCAGACTAACGAAAGATATTGACATAACTTTGGGTATAAATATTGACAAGTTGCCTGAAATTGTAGATATTGCAAAGAGCATAAAATTAAAACCTCTACCCCAAAATGTAGAGGCATTTGTTAAAAAAACCTTTGTCCTACCAACAAAGGACCAAAAGAGCGGTGCCAGAGTGGATTTCATTTTTTCCTTCACTCCTTATGAAAAACAGGCTATCCAAAGGGGGACTAAAATAAAAATAAAAAACTTTCCGGTAAATTTCGCTTCAGTTGAAGATGTGATAATTCATAAAATCATCGCCGGAAGACCGAGAGATATAGAAGATGCGAAGTCGGTGATCTTAAAGAATCTAAATTTTGATAAAAGATATATAAAAAATTGGCTGAAAGAGTTTGATAAAAGCATTGAAGGTGATAGATTCTTAGAACGTTTCAATGAAATATTAAAGGATTTAAAAAAGAGCAGATGACTTTTTTGCCTAAAAATACCAGAGATTGGTCTTTTTCTTTCCAATTAAAAATTTTTCGAAAGGATTTATTTATTATCTTATTAGGGTTATTAGCCTACTCAAATTCTCTCTGGGCGCAGACGGAGATTTATGTCAAAATGCCAGTGGGTGGAGCAAAACCTATGGAATTTGCAGTGGCTGAGTTTCAGCCCAAAGAGGGAACTTTTTCCCCCCAGGAAAAGGAGATGGCAGAAAAGATAGCTTCCGTGATAAGAGATGATTTGACTTTTTCTTTGATGTTTTATCTAACCGAGAACGACTCCTTGGTTTTAAGTGTCTTAGGACACAACTGGCGTAATTGGGATGGATGGTATAAATTGGGGGTGCAGGCGGTCTTGGTCGGGGATTTGAATATCCGGGAGGATCAGATAAATGTGGAAGCGGAACTTTTCGATGTGGAAAGAAAAAATAGGATATTGGGGCATTTTTACAAATCATCCGTAAGTAATTACAGAGCGCTTGCCCATACCATCTCGGATGATATAGTTTTGAAACTTACCGGCGAGCCGGGAATTTTCAACACCAAGATAGCTTTTGTCTCTAATAATCGCGAGGGTAAAGAGATTTACCTTTGTGATTATGATGGATTTAATCTGAAAAAGGTTACCAATGACCGTTCCATCGATTTAACCCCTCGATTTTCACCCGATGGAAAAAAGATTTCCTACACCTCATATAAAAGTGGTAACCCGGATCTATGGATTACCAACTGGAGAGATGGAGAAAATAAAAAAGTCTCTTCTGAATTAGGCTTAAATTCAGCCGCTTGTTGGTCTCCAGATGGAAAGCATTTAGCTTTGACTTTATCCAAAGATGGAAATGCGGAGATCTATTTGATAGATCCACAAGGAAGAATAGAAAAAAGGTTAACTTACATCTGGTCCATCGACTCTTCCCCCTGTTGGTCCCCTATGGGAAAAGAGATAGCTTTTACCTCAGATCGAGCTGGCGCTCCGCAAATCTATATTATGGATGTTGAAGGTTCCAATGTCAGAAGACTGACTTACCAGACCGGTTATAACGATTCACCCGCTTGGTCTCCCAGAGGGGATAAGATCGCCTTTGTCACCCGCTCAGCCAGCGGGTTTGATATTTGCACCATAGATGTTACCGGAGAGAATTTCACTGTCTTGACCTCTGAAGGTAGCAACGAAAATCCCCAATGGTCTCCGGATGGCTACCATTTAGTTTTCAGTTCCAATCGGAGCGGGAAATGTCAAATCTATACAATGGATTGGAATGGATTCAACGTCAGACTGATAAGCAAAGGAGGTGAGAGTTATAGCCCTTGTTGGTCACCCAGATTTTAATCCCGCGAAATGCGGGGCAACCATCTAAACTCAAAGGAGGTAAGTGATGAAAAAGTATATTATTCTTTTTCTTTCGGCTTTCTTGGTAACTTTACTTTTAGGTTGTGCCGCTAAGAAAAAAGAGCCAGTTCAACCATCCAAACCAAAAGTAGAAGAGAAAGTTAAACCTGAAGAACCAAAGCCCGAAGAGGAAGAGGTGATAACGGGAGAGGAGGAGCTAAAAGAGAGATTACAGAATATCTATTTCGACTTCGATAAATATTTTCTAAGATCAGAGGCTAAAGAGACCCTGGCGAAAAACGCTGAATATCTGAAGGCAAATCTTTCAGTCAAAATCAAAATTGAAGGGCATTGCGATGAGAGAGGAACGGTGGAGTATAATTTAGCTTTAGGGGAAAAAAGAGCCCGCTCCGCTATGGAATATCTGATAAATTTGGGTATCGAGCCTAAAAGGATATCCATCATCAGCTATGGTAAAGAAAGACCAGTAGATCCGGGTCATAACGAGGAGGCTTGGGCGAAGAACAGAAGGGATGAGTTCGTCATCATCACCCGATAAAACTTAAAATTTTTTATTCTCTCTCTGCGCTTATGGATTGATTTATATTTTTTTCTAACCACCAGATATTGTTTTTGTCCGGCAAATCAACCTAGTCAACACTCTGGGAATGTGAGCGAAAAAGCGAATAGATTGTAGGGGTTTGATTTATCAAATCCCGCCATTGGCGGGACTGGATAAATCCAGCCCCTACTTAAGGAGGTGAAATTCTTTTGTTTAGAAAACTCTTTTATTTATCTTTTTTAATTTTCTTTTCTTTGGTTTTTCTTTCCGGCTGTGCCTCCAGAAGAGAGATAGTAAGGTTCAAACAGCAATTGGACTATTTGGAGGAAAGTAACCGCAGACAGGAAGAAAACCTAACCCAGTTAGATAGCCTTTTGAGAATGCAGATAGACCAATCTCAAAGATTGAGGGCGGATATTAACAGCTCTATGGGATGGATGGATGAGAGATTAAAAGTGGTTGAAGGAAAACTGGATGAATCCGGATATAAAGTGAGCGAGCTTTCCAAAAAAATGGATTCGGTCAAACAGCAGATTATTGAGGCGGATACTTTAAAAATGAAGGATACCACCGCAAGCAAAGTGAATGTCGACTCCGAAAAGCTTTATGATGGTGCCTATCTAAATGTTATCAAAGGTAATTATGAGCTGGCAATCTTAGGTTTTTCTGACTATCTGAAATACTTTCCTAAAAGCCAGTCGGCCTCCGATGCTCAATATTGGATCGGGGAATGCTATTACTCTTTAAAGAATCAAACTAAGGCCATCGAGGAATTCGAAAAACTTTTATCCGACTATCCCTCTTCGGACAAAATACCGACAGCACTGTTCAAAATCGGATTGATTTATTTGGACCTAAAAGATAAGACCAAAGCTAACAAATATTTAAGACAATTGGTGGATAAATACCCTAATTCCCAGGAGGCTAAATTAGCTAAGGAGAGGTTGGGGATAAAAAAATAGGTTTTGCTGGCTAATAGGACAAAGTTTACGAACGCTATTCTTGACTTAGGTTCAAGAAATTTTCATTTATTAAGATTATAAATCCATTAGCCTTTGCTTCTTTTTTTAGAAGGTTTAGCATTTCAATCTTTGAGCCGGTCAGGGATTCTATTGTAAACTTCATCTTGTGGAAATATTCTCCCACTCGCCTTCAAACCTGTCTTCATCTAATCTTTTTTCAAGATAATTCAGGAAAATTGGGTCTGCAAGAATTGATTTTGCGGTGTTTACAAAATGACTTGCTTCCTTTCTTGAAACTACCCACATAGAATCAAAAAACTTTGGTTTTGTGTGATCAACATCAAGCTCTGACAGTATGGCATTTAGGTTATTTATACAAGACGTTCTCTTGGTGGACTTACATATTGATTTTATATAAAAGCAAACATTTTGCCCTCCATTTTTCGAGACAATTTCAAAATTGTATTTCCTTCCCGGAATCTTAATAATCATTTTATATTACTCGAGTATTCTCTTCTAAGTTCTTCGTAGACAATCCTTAAGACTTTTTCTCTGTCTTCCATATCTTCAAATTGCTTAGCTAAATTCAATTTTTGTAATTTAAAAATGTCGTCTATTCTATTTGATTAAAAGGTTTCGATATTTTGTTTCAAGCTGCTTAGCCAGAAAATCCTCTTTGAAATAGCGAAGATAAAGGATGCGGTTTTCAATCATCATTGAATAAAGGTGGAGATTGACTCTCACCCTTTCTTCTTTATAAACCTTCTCATCTTCTACCCCCCGGAGCTCAAACTGAGGGAAGTCATAAGGGAAATATCTGCGTTCTTTTTTCAGTCTGTGCACCAGCCCCTCAGGAACTTCCGCAAAGAAGGTGGAGATCATTTTCCTCATGTTAGTCACTTCTGGAGTAGGCATAAGGTCCTGATAAAGGGGGAACTTTTCATAGTTTTTTGAAAGGATGCTTCTGAACATATTTACATACTTTCCTTCAATTTCCTCAGGACTATAAGGTCTGTTATTTTCAAAAAGATAAACCTGCTCTTTAAATTTTTCTATCTCTTTTTCAGATGGATAATATAATTCCGGATAAAGGTTCTGGAGGTAGTCAAAATACCAGGAACGTATGGATAATCTCACTTCGAGGAATTTAACATCCGGCCTTAGATTTTTCACAAATCTCAAATAAAGCCAGGGGGAATAATGATCCCAGATATTGGTTAAAATTATCGCATCCTTCTTTACCGAACGGAGGATATTTTTAGCATAATCATAAGCAAAGAAATTTTTCCTCTGGTTTTGATAAAAAAAGTTTTCCACACAGAAAATTAAAGGAATCAAAGCCAAGAGGATGATTATCCCGTTGAACAAAACTTTTCTAAAAACAAGATTCTGTTTTGATAATGTTGAAAGCTTTTCAAGTAACTGGAAAAAAGAGAAAATACCTATACCGGTGAAAATGGAAATGACCAGAAAAGATTTCAAAAAATAGGGGTCGATGTCCGGGATGGTGTAATTGATTCCATAAAGCACATCCAGAATGAGGATCAAAAGAAGAAAAACTAAGAGCATCTTTTCCCTCTTTAAGACTTTGAAAACTCCCCAGAGACTCAAAGGGAGGATATAAAAGGGAAACTGCGAGTGAAGTATCTTAAGATAATTTGAAAAGTTTTTTAGAAGTTGGTCCAGGGAGGAGGAGAACATCCAGACCTGGTATTGCCACCCGGAGACGTGCCGGAAGAAGTTGCTAAAGCTTTTGGGGTCCCCCCAATTGAAAATGGGGTTTTGACTGGAGCGAATGAAAAGATAAAGGTAGATTGAAATTCCCAACAGGAAAAGAGAAGCAAAAGTTATAATTTTCTTCTTCTCAAAAATTGACCTTCCCTCTGTTTTCAATATAATAAAAATCAAAGCTGGAAAAAGGAGAACGGTGGACATATGATTTCCAAAGCTTAAGCCATATAAAAAGACCAAAAGATACAAAAGTTTGGGATTTTTTTTCGGCACTTCGACTTTGCTCAGTGCCGACCCTGAGTGTAATTGAAGGGTCGGATGGTTCTGCCATTTTAAAACGAGAAAGATGATCAAAGAGCAAAAGAAGATATTCAAAGCATAGACTTCGTTGGAGGTGGCTTGAGACCATAAGGTGGGGGTAAAGGCGAAGATCAAAGCTCCTACCAAGGAGCCCCAGATAATATGAGCATCGTTTTGTTTTTTTAAAATCTTCTCCCCTAAGATTAAGAATGTTAGAAACAAAAATAGATTGGAAAAAGAAACAATAACTGAAGACAAAAAGTTCACTCGAAAAATTATATCTTTGATGGGTAAAAGGCAAAAGATTCTTCCTAAGAGAGTGTATAGAGGATAGCCGGTGGGATGGGCAATCCCTAAGGTATAGCAGGTTACTGCCAGTTCTCCTGAGTCAATCAACAATACTGTAGGGGCTTGAGTGGAAAAATAGACCAGTCCGGGAATAGCGATTATTGAAATTGAGGCAATAATTTTAAAAGAACGTGAAGACATTTTACCAAAATTTTCCGCCAGAGGCGGATCCGCCCCTGGCGGATAAGCGAGTCGGGCCCAACCTCTGAACTCGCCATAAAATTCCTTCGACTTTTCTAATTCTTAAAAAGGAAGATCCTCTTCTTCCTCTTGTGCTGGGGTCTCCAGATCCGCCTCGACTAATTCCTCTGGTTCCCCTGGAATCTCTTCGCCTTTCCGACCTAAGAACCTAATCTGTTGGGCAATTACCTCGGTTCTGAATCTTTTTATTCCGTTTTTATCATCATAAGATCTGGTCTGGATTCTTCCTTCCACATAAGCCTGTCTTCCCTTCTTGAGATAATTGCTCACCACCTCGGCCTGTTTTCCCCAAACCACGATATTGTGCCACTCAGTTCTTTTTTGTAACTCCCCATTTTGGTCCTTCCATCTTTCAGAGGTGGCTAAAGGGAAGGAGGCCACTGCTTTCTGATTAGGGGTGTAACGCAGTTCCGGGTCTTTGCCCAGATTACCTATCAAAATTACTTTGTTTACCATATTTTCCTCTGGTTTTAATTTTTATTAAAATAAGATTTCAGAGAAGAATTGTCAATGATTAATTTTCAAATTGTCAATGCAAGTTTAAAATGTCAGGTTTTCAATCGTTGTGTCAGGAGCTTCTCTCCTGACCCATACTGGCCGTCAGGAGTCCCGAGCTCCCGATACTCTTATTTGTTAGGTGCTCAAGCCACCTGACCTATAAACTACATTTTTAGGAGCTCGAGCACCTTGTACATCAATAATGCAGGCCAAAAAAGGGCTTTGAAGATACCAAGCACCCCAGCCCAGAATGTGGTCGCATGCTGGATATAATAGACCACCCCACCGATGAAAGCCATCCCATAGATACCGCCTAAAATACCATTGCCCTTCATTCCTTTACTCCTTTTATGATCATGCGAGGTCAAATTGCTGTCATTAGTCATTTTGTCCTCCTGAGTTGATAGGTGAAGAGCCCCTTGCTCCTGACATTATTCATTTATCAGGTGCGCCGGGCACCTGACCTACAAGCTGACGCAACCTTTAAATACCCATTTGTTTTACAAAACTAACATCAATAAAAAGCTCAAGTATACTCTTGCTCAATTTATTCCTCTCTATGCCTAAATGTGTATGCAATAGTTTTAACGCACCCCGCCACTCATCTACGCTTTTCGGACCATCCATCTCCAAATCATTAACAAAATATACAAAAATCAAATATGCTGGCAGGTTGTTCATTACTCGCAACAAATAGAGATGAGCTAGACGATTAGTGTACTGATAGAAGGTGTTCGACCAATCTACGGCAGACTTGCCATTTAAATACTCCTTTGTCTTATCCAACCTGGTTCGGATACGACTTAATGATTTACCCTGTGCCTGGGTTCCTGGTGAGTTCAGTTCTGGAATATGAGCCTTTGCTTCAACGAGAAATATCGTACCCTGATTCGTTTTACCAAGCGCATCCCATTGTGGCCCCCGTGGAGGCCAAAATTCTTTAAGTGAAACTTTAGCTAAATTTATACCAAGAAGGTCAATAAACGCCTGGTCACGATATTCCGCATATTCATCCTTGACTTTTGGCGAAAGCCAGACAATTCTCTCCTCGGACAAGTCGGTCAGATTATTTTTTATTTGAGTATTAAGCACTTCAGGGGCGTGATTAACTAAACCTTGTATCCATTTTTGGCTTCCCTTGTTGCTTTTTGATTGAGGTACTCTTGACATATGTGTCTCACCTTGTAGGTTAGAGCCCCATGCTCCTGATCGACCTACTGGTGCTCATATAAAGTTCTCATCATGGATAGCTTCTTCTGCGAGTTCACTGTAATCCTGATCCTCATTTATAATTTGATATATCAGACTATTGTTGTTGCTATGGTAGCAAACGTGACACGTCTTCGTCCAATTTGCTCCACCATTGCTTCTTACTTCATAAGGGAATCTGCTTTTTCTAAAATTCTCCGCCATGCGGTTCCAAGCTGGGATAATATCATCCACATGGCATAGGGCAAAATCTTTGTTGTACATCCACCCACAGAAATGAGTGTGGCAGTGGCAGGCATAAACAAGTGCACCCTCGGAAGGATTGGGAGAGGAAGCTATAAAAGGTCGCAATGTTCCTACATAACAACCACGGTTAAATGGCTCAGTCAGCGTATTTATGTTAATTCCTTGAACAAATAGGTTTTTGTATTTGTTGAGTGCGCCTTTGATAAATGGGTTGTCAACAATTAATTCACGGACGCTACAACCGGGTGTAGCGTCAGGCGCAATTCTAATAAATTTGATGTTCGGGTACATTTCAGCAAGTACAAAGACCTTTCTAAGGCTTTCATCTGTACTTCCCTTATAGAATCGCTTTCTTTGATGTCCTTCGCCTTCGTTGTAGTAGATGTAGCTCAGGGCAATTTTTTGCTGTGGAAAAGAATTGAAGTTGTAGTCTTGTGGACTCTTCCCTTCATCAAGCTTGATGAGGCTAATACGTATCCAATTGATAAACGGGTGAACAGATGATTCAATTCTAGATAAGTCATGGCTATTGGTAATTATTCCGACTTCGAGATGATGTTCAGCCGCAATTTTTATGATGGTATTAACATCTGCTTTGGCTTTTTTATCACCATATAGCAGAGGATTACCACCGCCTGTTATCTGTAACGCTCTGCACCCTAAAAATGCGAAGTCCCGAATGCAACTTTTAATTTGATTTATCTCAATATATTGATCAACGTTTCGATGTCTGACAGAACAGAAAGGACAATTACTCTCACAAGCTTCTGTTGGTGCTAACTGAACAGTGACAGGAATGAACCTGTTTTCCTCCCGTATAGCATCCAACACCTCGTGGTGATGGGCGATTTTGTTACCTTTAGTCGTATAAAAATTTTCAAGTTTACTGTTCATTTTTGTTAAACTACCTATCTCTTTAACCACGATTCAAATTACAAGCTATTCTGAACCCAACATTATATACTCGGTGGCTTGGTAAATGGGCACCACGAGATGCTGACCGAATCGTAGATGGATCCGCTTTCCATGACCCTCCACGTACTGCGCGTAGCAGGGGAGAGTTTTTATCATATGTATCTAGCCAAGGGTTTCCATCATCCGGGGCTCTTTTATATGAATCGTGATATATATCCTCCACCCACTCCCATACCTGTCCGTGCATATGGTAGAGGCCAAAAGCGTTTGGGTGACCAGTATTGACCGGAGTTGTTCGACCATTGATCCTACCATAGTTTGCATCTGCCTGCGTGATGTCATTTCCAAAAGCATAAAGTTTAGATGAGCCTGCTCGACAACAATATTCCCATTCGGCTTCACTAAGAAGTCGATAGTTTTTATTGGTAAATATAGACAGACCAATTGCATAGACTTGAGCTTGATACCATGAAACATTAATAAGAGGTAGCTTGTTGCGTCCCCATTTTTCATCATGAACTGCCAAGGAATCAAGTGTGAGCGAAAATTCATTTTTATCTGTGTGATGTCTGTTTTTATATTCCCAACGGACTAGTTTGAAAAAATCATTGTTATATCTACAATAATCTGCGAAAGAATCCCACTCTTTAAAAGTGATTGGGTATACACCCACTTCAAGATCATATTCTATTTTTACCTTGTGGTAAGGTCTTTCTGCAGGTTTTCCCGTTCTATCATCGGGTGGTGAACCCATCCAGAATTCGCCCCTTCGAATTTTCAATGTTTTAGGCACCACAAGTTTTATTTCTTGACCTCTATCAAGGGACTTACTAACGACATTTAGTGGGGTTGATAACGATTTCGAAGATTCATAAGTACGATCATCAAATACATTACTTAATGTGAATATATCCTCCCGATTAATTTTATGCAATTGCTGCATTTGTCTTAAGTCGTGGCACTTTCTTTTTTCTAATTCGTCGATTATATATTTGGGTACATTTTTTACCTTATCTTTATAATCGACAAACAGGATTGGAAGTATATGTTTTTTGTGACTTGCCTTTCTTTCAAACTTCAAGAACGTTGTTAGTTCCCTGATACAGTTATTGCTTTGGAAATAACTGGGTGATAAAATAGGAATGAGAAATGGCACGATCCCAAGTTGTTTTTCTATTTCTGTCCAGAGTCCATCGCCGCAGGATATATCTTTAATGTCTTGAAGAATTCTAACATCTCTGCCCTGCCTAACACTTAGCTCCTTTTCGAGTAAATCACGCAACTTTGTTATGAGTTTTTTACTATTTAGATCATCCCTTCTTGCGTAACTTAAAAAACCTATTGTATTATTCGGGATACTTTGAGCATTGATCATAACCAGCCTCTTTTGATTTCAATGTATAAGTCATCAGGATTTTCTGTAAGGGGAAGAGTAGGGACCTCCCTTAGATTTTGATGTAGTCCGTAAGTATAGAGCATAGTATTATATTCCCTGCGATATGATGCGACACACGGATCAGAAACGGAACTTTAGCGTCGTTTGTTGCAATGTTTGTTGTCTGTTACTACTTTCACAATATGTAATGTGAGTCATGTGAAGTTCTTCCCTTTGCCTCACTTCTATTATTTTGTCACTTCGTTCTCAGTGCTTCGATGAAGATATTGCAGACCTTCAACGTAGGTCTCATAAATGGACGA